>Ga0070727_10000195_pt1 | contig 91171 bp, 81 predicted proteins | sample tdAd472_FD_66722 | JGI IMG/M metagenome (GOLD analysis project Ga0070727, IMG submission 66722) | Marine sediment microbial communities from the Atlantic coast under amendment with organic carbon and nitrate - tdAd47.2 | ecosystem: Environmental > Aquatic > Marine > Coastal > Sediment | place... | reverse complement strand
CCGTCCATGATCTCCGGGAAGCCGGTGTAGTCGGAAACCTCGGTCACCGGAACGCCCGCATCGCGCAGCGCCTTGGCGGAACCGCCGGTGGACAGAATTTCGACATTGTTGTCGGCCAGGAATCGGCCGAATTCGACCAGTCCGGTCTTGTCGGATACGGAAATCAAAGCGCGGCGAATGGCCATGGATAGGTCCCCCCGGTAAATGCGCGTACGTGCCAGCAGAAAATGGAATGGCGGCGGTATAGCAAAGAAGGGGCCGAAGGGCTAGCGGTTTAGGCGGTTCTAGAGACTCTTTAATGCCTCTTTCAACGCTGAGATGGGGGCCAGCATGTCGAAGTCTTGTTCGTTGACCTTCTGGCGCTGTTCGGGGGTGCCTTGAGGAGCGCAGCGGAGTTGTTGGAATTCCTGCCCGGCGGTTTGGGCGAGAATATTAAAAAATCCCTGACGTAGACGCAGGCCGCCCATGAATTCGATCACCTTGCAGCCTTTCGGGGCGAAGGCGAGGTTGGTCAGGGCCGCGCCGTGAGGGGCAACGACGGCTTCGGCTTCGGAAAAGGCCTGGGCTTGTTCTGTGACGTCCATCGCGCCGGGTGTAATCACTTCAAACCCCAGAGGCTTGAGGGTGTTGATAACCTCTTGTTCGTTGACCACCCGGCGCAGGGTGGCGTCAGTGCGGGAAACATAAAGCCGTCGTTTCGGTTTTTTGAAAGGAGCAATGCCGAAAACCTCATGTAGCCAAGGAAGCGTCTCCGGCTCAGGCACCATGCCGCGAGTGGCGGCAATCGGAGCAATCAAGCTTTTTACCTCGACCCGCCCTGGTATGGGAACCTGCATAAGCCGATTTTCCGAAATGCCTGCCAGCACGAGGCATTGTTTTTGAAAATACGCCTGATTGTTGTTGATCAATAGGGGGAGGTCCGACTCGCAATCCCATTGTCGCAGTCTCGGGAAATAGTCGAGTAGCCAATGGTAATAATTGGTGCTACCACCAAGCAGAAAAGCGCGTTCAAGCTTTACGGTCCGCCTCGGCGTATTGAGCAGAACCCTCGTTTGGCCCAGGGCGGCGACGTAGGGGCTGACCTCGGGGTTGCTGTTGGCTAGATCGGTGAGATAGGCCGCCTCCTCGGTGACAACGTACCATTCCTTGTCGCCGGGCAACACATCGCAGGGGCCGAACTCCCTGACGGTTTCGCTTGTGCTGAAATGGCCCAATGTTCGAACATTGAGCTTTGGCGCGGCCCCTTCGGCCCGTTTCAGCGGCTGCTTGAGGTACTGTCGTGCTTCCTTTTCTTTTCCCTGGTCGAGCAGGAGGGCGGCTTTGGTTTTGGCGGCGCGCAGTTGGGCGGAAGGTAAGAGAGGCGACTGGGGATCAAGCTTTTTGGCGTGCCGGTAGTTGTCTATCGCCTTCTCGACGAGTGCCGGGTCCTGGCGGGCCAGCCCTTCTCGTAAAAGAGGGTTGCCGATATCGATTAGGGCGGCGGGATAGTCCGGTTTGAGTTTGAGCGCTTTTTCGAAAGCCTCAATGGCTTTGGCGTCTCTGTTGGAGTCCGCGTATATTTTTCCCAGGTTGAACCAAGCCTTATGGGGTTCCTGCAATCCGAGATCGAGGGCTGCCTTGAAGCGTTCTTCGGCGGCCTTCAGGTCGCCCAGCTCAAGGAGGGTTGCGCCATGGACCGCGTGGCAGACGGGGTTGAACGGTTCCTGTTCAACCGCGAGGCGGGCCTGGGGTTCGGCGGTGATGAAATCGCCTCGGCTGATGAATTGAAGGGCGCGTTGGAGAGACACGTGACGGGTAGCCCTCCTTTAATCCTTCTTGCCGTATTCGGGCACTACATCGGCAATTAGCGCTCTGAGCGCCTCTTCATCAGCCGATTGAGCAGCGATTTTGAGGGCGTCAATAGTGCCCGCAAGCTCATCGTGATCGGCAAGACGCGGCGAGGCGATGAGAATGCCGTCGGCTTCGGTGGGAACCGGCGGTTCGGCGCCGTGGAAGATTTCTTCGTAAAGTTTCTCGCCGGGCCGGATGCCGGTGAACTCGATCATTACGTCCTTATCGGGCGTCATTCCGGCGAGGCGGATCATTTGCCGCGCCAGATCGACGATTTTCACCGGGTCTCCCATGTCGAGAACGTAAATCTTGCCCTCTTCGTTATGGCCGTGACGCCGGAGCGCCGAGGCTTGGAGGATCAGCTCGACCGCTTCGCGGATGGTCATGAAAAACCGGGTCATGTCGGGATGGGTGACCGTTAAGGGGCCGCCGGCTTCCAGTTGCTTTTGGAAGAGCGGCACGACCGATCCGGTGGAGCCCAAAACGTTGCCGAAGCGGACCGTGACGAAACGGGTGCCTTCGTGAGCCCCTTCGCGCACGTCGAGCGCCTGACAGTACTTTTCGGCGATCCGTTTGGTCGCCCCCATCACGTTGGTCGGATTGACCGCCTTGTCGGTGGATACCTGAACCATGGTCTGGACGTTCCACTCGATACAAAGATCGGCCACGTTGCGGGTGCCGACCACATTGGTCAGAATGCCTTCGGCCATGTTGTCTTCGACCAGCGGCACGTGTTTCAGGGCGGCGGCGTGAAAAACCAGCTCGGGCCGCACCTCTTCGAAAATCCGGCTCAAGCGCTCCTTATCGCGAACGTCGGCGATGACGGCGGTACGCGGCAGCTCCGGGTGGCGGACGGACAGTTCGTGGTCGATCTTGTAAAGGGCGAATTCGCCGTTTTCTAGCAGTGTCAAATGGCTGGGACCGAAATCGGAAATCTGACGCACCAGCTCGCTGCCGATCGAACCGCCCGCGCCGGTCACCAAAACCCGCCGGTCTTTGATCAGGCCCGACATGGCGGCGCGGTCGAGCCGGGCCTGGGGGCGGCCCAGCAGGTCTTCGACATCGATGGGGCGCACTTCCATTTTGTCGGCATGGCCGCTTTTCAACTCGGTCAGCCGCGGCAGCCTCGCCAGGGTCAGACCCAGTGCCTCGGCGGTTTCCAGCGTTGAGCGGACAACGGCGCCGTCCAGGTCGTCTTTGGTCAAAATCAGCCGTTGCGGTTTTTGTCCGCGTTTTTTCAAGCTCTCAATGGTGCTTGGCAGATTTTCCAAGGTATCCAGGACTTCATATCCTTGGATATTGCGCCCGACCCGCCCTTCGCCGACGGAAACCAAGCCGACGATTTTGTAGGAGGCTTCCGGGTCGCGCGACAGGGCGCGAATAAACAGCTCGGCTTCATCGCCTGCGCCGATCAGCAGCACCGGAATGCGGCGATGTCCCGATTGTTCAAGCTTGAACTCGAAACGCCGATCTTTGAACCAGCGGTAGGCGACCCGCGGGCCGCCGATCAAGGCCATCAGGACGAACCAGTTGATGAACGGCAAGGAGCGGGGCAAATCCTCCAGCCGGGTCAGGGCAAACATCAGGATGACGAAACCCAAGATGACCAGGGTAACGGCTTTGGTAATGGCAAAAAGGTCGTTTAACGAGGCATAGCGCCAGATGCCCTGGTAGAGGCGCATCGCCCAAAAGGTCGCAGCGGCAAGGGCGGTAAAGGTGATTGTGCCGGTGACCAGGAGGTCGTCGGCGTAGTAGACGAAATCCTCCCCCAGCCTCAGATAGAGGGCTGCAACAAAGGAAACCGCTGCCATGACGATATCATGGGCGAAGGCAATATAGGCGCGCGGTGAGCGGAGGACTCGATTAGCCAAGGCCATTTCCTGTGAGCTGATTGTCTGCGGTGGGAATTCCCCGGGCGCACAATACCATGAGAGGCGGGCCTGTGAAGACGGTGATTAAGGATTTTTCGCCAAAAACCAGACCGCCGTTTTGGTAAGCCCTTGTTCCAAGGAATAGGGCGGGGTCCAGCCAAGCTCTTGGCGTATTAAACCGGTGTCCACTTCAAGCGACCCGGTCAAGCGGGAAACGGCGGCGCTCTTACCGGTCATCCGGCCCAATAGCGACAAAAGAGGTGCTGGAATCGGGAGCAACCGGGGTGGCTTGCCAAGCGCCGTCCCGACGGCACGGATTAGTTCCGGGGTCGAAACAGGTTGCTCATCGGCAACGTAGTAAAGTGAAAACCCCGATTTTCCGACGGTGGCGGCGCGGGCGATGGCATCAACCAAGTTGTCGAGAAAAACCAAGCTGCGGCGATTGTCGATTGCGCCCAACGGCAGGGGAAGCGTTTTTCGGCAAACCTTGAGCAGCGTGAGGAAATTACCTTTGACGCCGGGCCCGTAGACCAGCGGCGGACGCAGCACGGTCACCGCCATGGATGTTTCTTCGGCAATTGCCTGAAGAACCTGTTCCGCCTCCCGTTTCGATTGGCCATAGGGGTCGAGCGGTTGGGCCGGGTCGGTTTCTTTCAAAGGACGGTCAAAGCTTTCCTCGCCCGCCGCCTTGACCGAACTGAGGTAGATAAATCTTTTGACGCCGGTTTCCGCCGCCTGCTCGGCCAAGTGTTTCGTCGCGTCCCGGTTGACCGCGCGAAAGGCGGCCAAGGGGTCGGCGGAGGCGTCTTCCATGATGTGAACCCGGGCCGCCAGATGGATGACCGTCGTGACGTTTTTGAGGGTGTCGGACCAATCGGTTTTATCGGTGAGGTCGCCGACGACGATTTCGGTGCCGTTTCCCGTTGTGGAGCGCACGGCTTTGATCACGGAATAACCGTCTTCCTCAAGCCGTCGGCACAGAGCCTGTCCGACGAAGCCGGTTGCGCCGGTCACCAGTATCTTTTCGGTCATGGTCTCCGCCCCATTTTCGACAGCCGGACCAGCAAAAGCGCGACGGTCAAAACAGCCGCACCGAGAGACTCCCACGGCCAGCCTTGGCTGGCGGTCCAGGCCAGCGCGACAAGCACCATATTGGCGGTGGCAATGGTCAAGACCACCTTGTCGTGGGGCCAGCCGGCTTGGTAGGCCTGTTGATAGAAGTGCTCTTTGTGGGCTTCCCAAACCTTATCGCCCCGTAGAAGACGGCGGCCGAGCGTCAGGGTGGCGTCGGCGAGGTAGTAAAGGGGCAGAATTAGTGCTGCCGCCCAATGGCCGCTTAGGGCAAGGTGCAGCAACAGCCACCCGAGGGCGAAGCCCAGCGGCACCGACCCGACATCGCCCATGAAGATTTTTGCCGGATGCCAGTTCCACCATAAAAACCCGAGGACGGCGGCGGCAATAACGAGAGCGAAGCCGCCGCCAAAACCGGATGCCGCACTCCCCCCCAGTGTTAAAAGTGCGATGCCGCCGCCAATGGTCAGCGTTTCAACGCCGGTTATGCCGTCAATCCCGTCCATGAAATTGTAGAGATTGATGAACCAAATCCACCCAATGGCGACAAGCGCCCACTCAATTGGCGCAGGTATTAGGCCAATAATGCCGCCCTCGACCGGCAGGGTGGCCAAGGTCGCGCCGACGGCCAGAGCCTGGGCTGCCAGCCGAAGCTTGGCGGGCAAGGGGGTGATATCGTCGAGGCGCGAGATGATGGCTAGCCCGGCCATGGCGGTCAAGACCACGATGAGCTCGATGGATATATCGTCGGCCTTAAGCCCGAGGAATAGCCAGGCCCCTATAACCACGACCGACAGGGCCAGCCCGCCGCCGTGGGGCGTGGGAACTTTGTGGCTTGAACGTTCGCCCGGATAGTCGAAAAGGGCTTCTTTTTGCGCACGCTTAAGGACGATCTTGGTTCCAAGGAGCGTGGCGGCGAAAACCAGGAGGCATAAGATCGTAAGATCCATACCGCCTATCCTTTGGTTTCGCGCTTAAAGGCCCACTTTACCGTCGCGCCTTGACCGTCGAGGCGGCCCGAGACGACGATTTGTTCGGTGCGCCGGATGCCGCTACGGCTGCCGTGGTAGACGCTTTCTTTCAAGGAAATCGCGCCGCCGGCGGCGCGGAAACGCCATCCCCCGTGAATGCCCGGCACCCGGAGCAGCACGCCGGTTCCGTCGGCCTGGGTCAAAGCCTGAACGTCCGGGTGAAGGTGGAAGGCGATTTCAAAGCCGCTGCCGCCGCTGCCGACCAATTGATCGAGCCCTCTGAAGTCGTTGCCGCCGGGGGAGAGATAAAGATCGCGCTTGTGGATCAGCCCATACCGGTTTTTGTAGCCGTCGTGGCTGAGTTCGACCAGGGTGTGGCCTTCTTCCTCGGTGCGGTTGACCGAAACCTTTCTCGGGCCGTCGGTCATATGGCCGACGGTGTCGAAAAGGATCGAATCCGAGTGATCGACGATCACCGTGGAGTGGGCGGCGGTGGAGCGTAGCGCATGATGCCAGTCGGTCTCGTGGTCCGGATGCGCGCCGCAGTTGACCACCATGCGGCGTTTGCCGATGCTGAGTTCGAAGCTCAAGGTTCCGGCGTGCGCACCGATATCGTGAGGGGCGGCCGGCGGTTTTCCGGAATCGACGACAATCAGCGTGCGGCCCGAGCGGATGCGCTCAAATCCGGCGTTGGGCGCGCTTTTCAGCGGTTTGGCGTTGCTTTCGGCAGCCGTCATGATTCGATCGATGACCGCTTCGTCTTCTTCCAGGCCGTCGTTGAACAGGCAAAGCCGTCCGTCGCCGTGGCGCATGGACCGTAGGAACGGCGCCATGCGGTCGATGGCGTGTTGCAGGGATTCCGGCACTTCCTCGTGGGCGGCGCGCAGGGTTTGCCGCATTTCGATCAGCTGGGCGAGAATGTGAAGGTGTAGCGACGGATTGCGTTCGAAATGGCCGCCGTCGGGATAAACCTGCTTTTTGACCGCTTCGTCCAGCGCCTTCAGGCCGAGAGGATAGTTCTCTTCCAGGCCTTCCAGGCACAGACCGCTGTTGAGCAGACCGCGAATGGCGGCGAACACCTTGCCGTCTTCGGCGACCAGTTTGTAGGCGCGGGTCAGGTGACGGGCCTGCTTGGCCATGGAGCCCATAAAGTTGGCGGAAAACTTTTCGTCGCCGCGCGCCCGGATGAATTGATAATTGGCCAGCCAGTTGGTCAGCCGCTCGCCCAAAACATCGGGCCGCCAAGGCTGGTCGGCCCATTGGGTGTGCACGGTGATCCAGGAGGAAACCAGATCGCGGGCCCGGATCGAGGCTTCCTCCGATCCGACTTCGCGCAAATGCCGTAGCCAGGTAAAGCCGTGTAGTTCGGCGGTTTCGTCGTCGTCGAGGCCGTGGAAGGTCCAGGGGATTTCGCCCAGGTAATTGCTGCGGCCCATCAGCTCGAAGTCGCCGCGCCGCAATGCCGCTCCGACTTGGGGATTACCGGGCCAGGGATCGGGCGGCGTTCCGAGCACGGTTTTAGGCGCCCGGCCGCTCAGGGTCATCTGGTAGAGCGGGCTGCCGAACAGCGCTTCCCGAACCTTTTGCGAAACCCGCACCCCTGACTCCCTTAAACCTTTGAACTGTTAGGATTTAATCTTTGTAGCCTGTGTAAGTAAATCTTCCAAGGCTTCCGAGACGGCGTCAACCGGAATGGCCGACATTTCTTCGGTGCCGAAACTCTGTGCGGTGACGATTTTGCCCAAAGAAACGAACGGCGCGAATTTTTCCGGCGGTGTCGGGCCGAACAACGAAACCAGCGGCGTATTGGCGGCGGCCAACATATGTCCGGTCCCCGAATCGTTGGCCACGGCGGCTTTCAGGCGGGTTGCTAGAGCTATAGTTAGCAGCGGCGAGTTATTAAACGGAGCGGCTTTTTCGTCCTGCAACGGTAAAAGCGCGCTGGGGGCGAGACGTTGGATCTCCGATTCCCAATCCGCTTCCCCCGGGCCTAAAAAAACCACCGGGAGGTTTCCTGCCGAGGCTAATCGTTGCGCTAACGAACAGAAATTCTCCAAAGGCCAGCATTTGTGCTTGCCGCCCGCTCCGGGTGAAAGGCCGATATAGTTTTTTCCATTTGAAAGAATATCTTGTGCGGCTTTATTAAAGTTATCTGGTATCTTAAGTCCGCCTTTTGGCCGCACGGGAGCGCCGACCGCCAGGTCCAATAAATCGAACAAGGCGGCGACCATGGAGCGGGGTTTTTCGTAAGACCCGTTGGGTCTTTTATCGGACAACAGAAAATTTCCGGCTCCCGAGATAAACAGGCCATGGTCGATTCGCTTCAAAATCGCCGTGGTCAATAAACGGCGCTGAGTATCGATGATCAGATCGAACCGGCGGCCCGGCAAAGGGCGGGAAAACAGCTCGCTCCACCAACTGCCGACCGGGGTCTCGTCGATGACTTCATCAATCAACCCTTCAACGGTTTCCGCGAGCATGCCCGAAAAGATGCTTTTGCCCTTTCCGGCCAGCCAGGTAATCCGTGCCTCGGGATAGCTTTGCCGAAGCGCCCGGATAAACGGCAGTTTCATCAGGCCGTCGCCAACCAGGTCCAAACCGACGTAAACCAGGATGGAGCTTGGTTGTTTTGTATCCGACATAATTTACGCGGCCTTTTGCAGCCGTGCTGCGAAGAAACCGTCGAGCCCCCCAAGGTCTTTGCAATGACAGGGCAGGCTGCGCAGGTCGCCGTTGGGGGTGAGGATTTCTTCCACTCCCCCCAATTCGTCCGGCGTGATCGGCACGCGGGTTATTTTTTCCGGCTGGTCGGCCAGGAGCCGGGCGATTTGATCGGGGCCTTCGGCGGCCTGCAGTGAACAGGTGCAATAGACCAAGATGCCGCCCGGTTTTAAAAGCGTGACCGCGTTGTCCAAAATTCGCGCCTGGAGGTCGGCCAGCTTTTCGACGTCCTTGAGACCCTTCAGGCGGGCGACGTCGGGATGGCGGCGAATGGTGCCGGTGGCCGAGCAAGGGGCGTCGAGCAAGATGGCGTCGAAAAGCGTATCGGTTTGGTAGGTGGCGGCATCCGCTGCGACTACTTCGGCGGTCAGGCCCAGCCGTGTGAGGTTTTCCTGCAGGCGCTTCAATCTTTTTTCCGAGCGGTCGAGCGCCGTAACCTCGCCGCCGCGGGCCGCCAACTGGGCGGTCTTGCCGCCCGGGGCGGCGCAGAGGTCGAGGACGCGCTTGCCCGACACGTCGCCCAGCAGTTGGGCGGGGAGCGCCGCGGCGGCGTCTTGAATCCACCAAGCCCCCTCGTCGAACCCGGCAAGCTTGGTGATCGATCCACCGCCGGCGATCCGCCGCAAACCGCCGAACGGCATGACCGTGGCGTCCAGTTTGCCGGCCCAGTCCGTTGCATCGCTTTTGACCGAAATATCCAGCGGCGCTTCGGAGAGGTGCGCTTCGGCAATGGCTTCGGCAGTTTCCAAACCGTAGGTGGCGCTCCAACTGGCCCACAGCCAATCGGGCGTGTTGAGCCGCCCCGCGTCCTGGGCCTGCAAATGCTCCTTGCGCTCGCGGGCCATGCGGCGCAGCACCGCGTTGACCAGTTTTTTATAAGGACCGAGCCCAAGCGACTGGGCGAGCCGGACCGAGGTGTCGACCGCCGCGTGGGGTGGAGTGTCGAGAAATAAAATCTGAGTGAGGCCAAGCCGCAGGATGTCTTTGACCGCGACAGCCCGGCGCGGCAGCGGTTTGGCCAGGCATAGGGCGATCAGCTCGTCGATCTGGCCGAGCCGCCTAAGAGTGGTGGCGGCGAGATGGCGGGCGAAGGCCCGGTCGCGCGAAGCGAGCTTTCCAACCATCGGGTGGCGCTCGAAACCGTCGTCCAACGGCTGATGCTGTTTCAACACCATACCGATCAGGTCGAAAGCGACCCGTCTGGCGTCCGGCGGCGACGGTTTGTTTTTCTCTCCCCCCACGGCGCGCCTATCCCCAGGGTCCGTTTGACGAGCTTCTTTGGCCAGTCATGGCCCGCAGCCGCTCGATGCGGTTCGACATATTGGGATGGGTGGAGAATAGGTTATCCATGGAACGCATATGCAAAGGATTGACGATAAACATGTGGGCCGTCGCCGGGTTGTCTTCGGCAATCTGGTTATCCACCGTCTGGGCGCCGCGTTCAAGTTTTTCCAACGCACTGGCCAGCCAAAGCGGCCGTCCGCAAATCTCGGCGCCGATGCGGTCGGCCTCGTATTCGCGGGTTCGGGAGATGGCCATCTGCACCAAGGCTGCCGCCATGGGGGCCAAAAACATGATCAGGATCGTGCCGATCAAACCCAATGGATTGTTGCGGTTGTTGGACGAACCGCCGAAAAACAGGGCGAAGTTGGCGAGCATGGAGAGGGCCCCGGCGACGGTCGCCGTAATGGTCATAATCAGGGTGTCGCGATTTTTTACGTGGGCCAGTTCGTGGGCCATGACCCCGGCGATCTCGTCCTGGCTCAAGATTTCCAACAGGCCGGTGGTCGCGGCGACGGCGGCGTTTTCCGGGTTGCGGCCGGTGGCGAAGGCGTTGGGCTGCGGGGTGTCGATGATATAAACCCGCGGCATGGGCAACTCGGCGCGGCGCGCCAACTGCTCGACGATGCCGTAGAATCCGGGAGCCGAGCGCTTGTCGACCTCCCGCGCGCCGTACATGCGCAGGACCATTTTGTCCGAGTTCCAGTAGGCGAAGGCGTTCATCGCCAAGGCGATAACTAAGGCGATCAACATGCCGCCTTCGCCGCCGAGCAGATAGCCGGCGCCGAGGAACAAAGCCGTCATGGCGGCCAACAGAATGGCGGTTTTTGCGTAACTCATGGCTACACCGTACGTCCTATCAGGTTCAGGGCCGCAAATACGCCGTTGCAACGGTTTCCGTTTGCCCGGGATTTGCTAATTTCCTATTTAGTAGTGCGGGCGGCGGTTCCGAGCAAGCGGCGCCCGCGAAAAGATCACAGATTTGAAGAGGCGCGACTCCATGGCCGATAAACCTAAAAAAATCCCGGTGGAAGAGGTGATGAAGTCCGACGCGGCGGGCGCGCCGTTTCAACAGGGCAAAAAATTCGTCGATGCGGTCAAGACCGACAAGCCGAAAAAGGAAATCGGCGGTCCGCAAGGCCCCGAGCCGACCCGCTTCGGCGATTGGGAAAAGAAAGGCCGCTGCTCGGATTTCTAGAGCAGATCGTCTTTGTATTGAACCACTACGTGGTGAAATATGAATGCGTAAATCTGCTCATTTTCAATAGTTTAGAGGGCGGCGTTATCCTAACTCCACTACATTGTCAGCGGCATGTGCCGTCTCGTCCAGGCCGGAGTGGAAAATCAATTTTCCGCGACCGGATTGTTTGGCGGCGTATAGGGCGTTGTCGGCTTTTTTTAACAAGGCGTCCACCGTGTCACCGTCCTCGGGGAAAAGCGCTGCCCCGATGCTGGCGCCGACCTTGATTTCGACGCCGTCGATGCGGATGGGCTGCGCCAGAGCCTGGATGATCCGTTCACCGCTGATCGCCACGCCGTCTCGGTCGCAGGGGTGAACCAGCAGAATAACGAATTCGTCGCCGCCGATCCGGGCGATCAAATCGGTGCTTCGCAACTGGGCCGTCAAAATTTTGGCCGCTTCTTTCAGTACCTTGTCGCCGACCGTGTGGCCGTAGACGTCGTTGACCGGCTTGAACCGGTCGAGATCGAGGTACAGCAGCGCGCAGTGCCGTTTTTCACGCTGGGCCAGTTTCATATAGCGGTCGAACTGCTCGTTGAAAAACTTGCGATTGTAGAGTCCGGTCAGCGGGTCTTCCCGCGCTTCCCGGTACACCTGTTGTTGGAGTTTCTGCTGCCAGGCCAGTTGTCTTGAGATGCCCCGAACGATCCGGTGACTGGCCAGAATGCCGGCGCCGACCAAAACGGCCAACAATACCAAGCTGATTTTGAGCGATAGGGTGCGCACCCATCGGGCGCCTTCGCTCAGAACGTTCGAAAATTGCTCCTCCAGAGGTTGGAGGCGGGCGTCCAGGGCGAGAATGTCCTTGCGGAGCGTCGCGATGATTTCCTGGTTGGGGGCTGGTTTTTTTAGCTCTCTGTCGACAGACTGGGCCAGCGCGACCAGAAGGTCGATCAGCGAGTCGCCTTCGGTCCAAATCCGGATGGCGTCGCGCATGTGCTCAAATCCGCTGAAATGGATGAAGACGGCCACCATGTTGGCGAGATCGTCGGGATGGTTGCCGCCTGCCAATAACCCTTCGCGTGCCGCTTCGTAGTCCGGCGGCGTTTGCGATAGGGCGAGCCGCGCTTTTTTGTCGCCCAAAGGAATGCGGATGTTTTCCAGGAATGCCTGATAGTCGGCGGGATCGTTCGTTTGGGTGTAACGGACGATATGGTGGGCGGCCTCTTTTTGCGCTTTCGACCACAGGCCCTCGCCCCTGACAAAGGCGCGAATGCCCTCGTGAACGATCCCGTAAACGTAAATCTGGGCGGCAAACAAAACGGAGATCAGGGCGAAGACGGCGACGATTGTTACGATCTTGGCCGTGATCGCTTTATCCGTACCTGTGTTATCCGGCCCCAGGGACTGGTTTATTTCCGCCATTTTATCGTTCGTATTTTGTTAAAACCCCAGTCACTCTCCGGTAGCGGAGAATGACTGCCCTCTAAACCATGCAATGATCGGCCGCTGCTTGCAACAAAAGGCTATACGAGATTGGGCGGTTACGTCCCTGGAATAAAAAACGCCGGAGCCCGAAGGCCCGGCGTTTTTATTTCGTATTCGAAAGAACGCTTATTTCATGCGGTTCTGACGGTTTTCGATCAGATCGTCGACCACGGCCGGATCGGCCAGGGTCGAGGTGTCGCCCAGGTTGGAAAACTCGTCTTCGGCGATCTTGCGTAGGATGCGGCGCATGATTTTGCCGGAACGGGTTTTCGGCAGGCCGGGCGACCACTGCAGCCAATCGGGGCTGGCGATCGGGCCGATTTCCTTACGGACCCAGGTAACCAGTTCCTTCTTCAGCTCGTCGGACGGTTCGATCCCGGCGTTGAGCGTCACATAGGCGTAGATGCCCTGCCCCTTGATGTCGTGCGGCGCGCCGACGACAGCCGCTTCGGCGACGTCTTTGTGGGCGACCAGGGCGCTTTCCACTTCGGCGGTGCCCATACGGTGACCGGAAACGTTGATCACGTCGTCGACCCGGCCGGTGATCCAGTAGTAGCCGTCTTCGTCGCGGCGGCAGCCGTCACCGGTGAAGTACTTGCCTTCGTAAGTCGAGAAGTAGGTCTGGACGAACCGTTCGTGGTCGCCGAACACTGTGCGCATCTGACCGGGCCAGCTATCGGCGATGGCCAGGTTGCCGTCGGTTGCGCCTTCAAGGATTTTTCCGTCGGCGTCCAAAAGTTCCGGCTTAATGCCGAAGAACGGACGAGTGGCCGAGCCCGGTTTCAGAGCGGTCGCGCCGGGCAGCGGGGTAATCATGATGCCGCCGGTCTCGGTCTGCCACCAGGTATCAACGATCGGGCAACGGCCGTCGCCCACCACGTTGTAGTACCATTCCCAGGCTTCCGGGTTGATCGGTTCGCCCACCGAGCCCAAAAGGCGGATGGTCGAGCGGTCGGTCTTCTTGACCATCTCTTCGCCTTCACGCATCAGGGCGCGGATGGCGGTCGGGGCGGTGTAGAAGATGTTGACCTTGTGCTTGTCGCAGACCTGCCAGAAGCGCGAGGCGTCTGGATAGCTGGGGACGCCTTCGAACATCAGGGTAATCGCGCCGTTGGCCAACGGGCCGTAGACGATGTAGCTGTGGCCGGTGACCCAGCCCACGTCCGCCGTACACCAGTAGATTTCGCCGTCTTTGTAGTCGAAGACGTACTGGTGGGTCATCGAGGCGTAGACCATATAGCCGCCGGTGGTGTGTAGAACGCCCTTCGGTGCGCCTGTCGAGCCGGAGGTGTAGAGAATGAACATCGGATCTTCGGCGTTCATTTCTTCCGGTGCACAGTCTTCGGAGGCGTCTTTAACGATATCTTCGTACCAGACGTCGCGGCCCTCTTTCCAGGCGATATCGCCGCCGGTGCGTTTGACGACGATCTGGGTCTTGACCGTCGGGCAGTTCTCCAGCGCCTTGTCCGAGTTGACCTTGAGCGGCACCTTGCGCCCGCCGCGCAGACCTTCGTCGGCGGTGATCACGCAGTTGGAATTACCGTTCTGAATGCGGCCGGCCAGCGCGTCCGGCGAAAAACCGCCGAAAACGATGGAATGGACGGCGCCGATCCGGGTGCAGGCCAGCATGGCGACGGCGGCTTCCGGGATCATCGGCAGGTAAATGGTGACCACGTCGCCTTTCTTGATGCCCTGGGCTTTCAGGGCGTTGGCGAATTTGCAGACCCGCTTGTGCAGATCGCGGTAGGTGATGTGCTCGGAATCTTTGGGGTCGTCGCCTTCCCAAATTATCGCGGTCTGGTCCCCACGTTTTTCCAAATGGCGGTCCAAGCAGTTGGCCGACGCGTTGAGCGTGCCGTCTTCGTACCATTTGATCGATACGTTGGACGACGCGTAGGAGACGTTTTTGACCTTGGTGTAAGGTTTGATCCAGTCGATGCGTTTGCCCTGTTCTCCCCAAAAAGCATCGGGGTCCTCGACGGACTGCTTGTACATTGCAAGGTACTTGTCGTTATCCACCCAAGCCGAAGCGGCAAGATCGGCGGGTACCGGATAAACATGGGTCTCAGACATATGCGGTAACTCCTCCCTGGCATATCAGAGTGACGCGCGCCGTTCCGGAAGCATTTTCTCCCCTGTCTTCCGTACCTGTCCGATTCTCGGACCTTCGGTTGAGGTGCGCGGAAAGACCCGGATATTCGGGTAAACGCGGGGTTTCGTCAAGGGTAGGGGGGAGCGGTCTCTCAAAAAAGTGACCTAAGGTCACCGAATCGGCCAATGGTCATACCAAAAACTGTGGAAAACTAGAGCGCGGTCGACTTAATCTGGATCGCTTTGCGATTCAGATTAAGTCGTGAATCGCCCTCTAAACTATTGAAAACGAGCAGATTCACGCATTCATATTTCACCACGAAGTGGTTCAATATAAATACGTCCTGCTCTAAGAAAACCCAGGGTTTGAGAAGGGTTATTCGACGTTTACGTAAACGTCTTCTCCTTCGATCCGCAAAGGGATCGGCGTGAGCGATTTTCCCGCACAGGGTCCGCCGATGCATTGCCCGGTTTCAATGACGAAGGTCGCGCCGTGACTGGTGCACTGAATGTAGGTTTTGGACAGATCGAGAAATTGGCCCGGCTGGAAGTCGAGCGGCACACCCACATGGGGGCAACTGTTGACGTAGGCGAAAACAGCGTCGCCCTGCCGTACGGTAATGATGCCGACCTCCCGGTCCCCTCGGGTGACGGAAAACCCTTCGCTGTCACCGTCGGGAATGTCGGCAAGCGTGCAGATTTTTTCTTCGGCCATGAAGCTTACAGTCCGGCCATGCCCGAAATGATGTCCCATTGTTCGTCGCTGACCGGCATGACCGAGAGGCGCGATTGCTTGATCAGCGCCATGTCGTCGAGCCGTCCGTCTTCCTTGATTTGCTTGAGAGTCACCGGGGTTTTGACCGGTTTGACGGCCTTGAAATCTACCATGCCGAAACGGCCTTTTGGGTCGGTCGGGTCGGGATAGTACTCCTTGACCACTTCCAGCACGCCGACGATCCGTTTTTCGTTTACCGAATGATAGAAAAACGCCTGGTCGCCGATCTTCATCGCCTTCATGTTGTTGGCGGCTTGGTAGTTGCGCACGCCGTCCCAGTGCTCCACGCCTTTCTTGACGTGATCGTCCCAGGACCAGCTCCCCGGTTCCGATTTCACAAGCCAGTAGGCCATGCCTAGTCTCCCAATACCTTTTTCCACTTTCTGATCGTTACGCTTTCGAAAAGTCCCGCCTTGGCGTAAGGGTCGCCAGCGGCGAAGGCGTCCGCCTCGGCTTTGTCGGCGAAATTCATCAGCAACAGCGAGCCGTTCATGGTTTCGCCGTCCTCAGCGATGGTTGGGCCGGCGGAAACCAGTTTGTCGCCTTGTTCCTTGAGGTAGGCCAAATGGGCGTCGCGGTTGGCCTTGCGGATGTCCAGGCTGCCGGGTTTGTCGATGCAGAAAATCAAATACATGAAAGAAATCGCCTTAAATCGTCGAATTGAAATTGAGCCTTTTTATAAAGAGATTGGAGCCTCTTTCGTCAAGGGGGGCGGGAATCAGGAACTCACCCCGCCTCGTCGCGGGGCGGCCGGTCGAGCAGGCCGGTGATGGTTTTGTCGATATCGGCCCCGTCGTTGAGAATGGCGTTGATGGCCGTGCAGATGGGCAGGTCGACCTTCAAGGAGCGACCGAGGTCGAGCACCGAGGCCGCCGTATGAACGCCTTCGGTGACCGCTTTGCGGCCGCCCAAGATATCTTCCAGGCGCTGCCCTTGGCCGAGCGCGAAGCCCAGCGAGAAGTTGCGCGATTGCATGGCCGAGCAGGTGAGCGTTAAATCGCCGATGCCGGAAAGTCCCATCAGGGTTTCCATATGCGCGCCCTTGGCGATGCCCAACCGGGTGATTTCGGCCAAGCCGCGGGTAATCAGGAAGGCCCGCGCGTTGTCGCCCATCTCGCGGCCTTGGGCGATGCCGCAGGCGATGGCCATGACGTTTTTCACCGCGCCGCCGATTTGCGCACCGATGACGTCGGTCGAGCGGTAGATACGGAAAAGCGGCGAGGACAGCGCGTCGGTCAGGCCGACGGCCAATTCCTGGGTTTCGGCGGCCAGGGTGACCGCGGTTGGGCAATTGCGCGCCACCTCGGCGGCGAAACTTGGCCCGGAAAGCACGGCGAGCGGGGCCTGCGGCAAAACTTCCGACACCACCTCGCTCATCAGTTTTTCCGTACTGATTTCGATTCCCTTTGCGCAAATAACCATCGGCAGGCTGTCCGGCCAATCGCTTTTGATTGCCGTGCAAATTCCACGAATGTGCTGGGCGGGAGCGACCATGAGAACGGCGTCGGCCCATTTGACCGCTTCCGTCAAGTCGGGGGTGGCGCGGATGGCCGGATCGAGAGGGTAGTCCGGTAAATAGACCGTGTTGACGTGTTCCTGGTTGATCGCCTCCGCGACCTCCGGTTCGTAGGCCTGGATCAAAACGTCGCACCCGGCCCGTTTGGCGGTCATGGCGAGTGCCGTACCCCAGGCCCCGGCCCCGATCACGGTGATTTTTTCGAAAGCCCCCACGTTGGATCATCCTTTTTGATAATTCGCGCGTCCGATGATTATTTATGGACTGGGGGAGGACTCAGGCGCAAGGGGGATGGCGACGCTTTTCTCCGGCCCAGGATTTCCCGACGGCAGAATTGTAACCTTTCGAATGGGTTTGCTTACCTGTTGGCCAAGTCTTTACACTACCGTCAAATCGACATCGCAAAGAGAGTGCAATGACTCAGGAAATTCCAGAAGGATTCGTGCCGTTTCCCTACAAAGAAGGGTTTCTTGCCGTTTCCGGCCCTTACTATTTCAAGGAGACGGAGGACGGAAAGGCAACGTTCGGCCTGTTAACCGGCCCACAGCACGCCAATCCCAACGGGGTGCTGCACGGCGGCGTCCTCATGGCGTTTGCCGATACGGTCATGGGGACGGCGGTCTACATGAAGCGGGGCCGCTGCGCCACGGTGTCGCTCAATACCGAGTTCGTCGGCAATGTGGAGCCCGGCGCTTGGGTCGAGGCCGAGGTGGAAATCACCCGGCTGACCGGCTCTTTGGCCTTCGTTCGCGGAACCCTGACCAGCGGCGAAGAAACCCTGTTGACCGCTTCCGGGGTCTGGAAGCTGTTCAAGAAGCCGCGCGAAGGGCATCCCGACAAAGGGCCGGACGTTTAGAGGTCATAAAACACGTTAGGAAAATCTGTTAATTTTCTGAAATTAAATGAAATATACAGGCTGTTTAGGAAATGATTGCTAAATCTAAGCAAAAACAGCGATAATTTTATTTAATTTCAAATGGTTCAACTGAACTTCTAAAGAAAAACCTAAGCTTTAACCCCGGCGAACGCCGCCTTGGGCGCGTCGGGATCGAGCGGCCAGCGGGGGCGGGGCTTAAAGGTCAGCGGATCTGTATTCCCCGCCTTCAGGTGCTCCAGTCCGGCCCAGGCGATCATTGCCCCATTGTCCGTACAAAGGTGCATGGGCGGCGCGATGAAAGCCATGTCGCGCAGTTCCGCCTCGGCCAGCAGCCGGTTGCGCAAATAGGCGTTGGCCGCCACGCCGCCGGCGACCACCAGCGTGGTTCCCTCCGGGTGGTCGGCCTTGAACAATTCGATGGCGTTATGCAACCGGTCGGCCACCACATCTCCGGCGGCGGCTTGAAACGAGGCGCAAAGATCGTTGATATCGGCGTCTTGCAACGGCCCCTCGGGCAAACCTTCGATGGCATGGCGCACCGCCGTTTTGAGGCCGGAGAAGGAGAAATCGCAGCCCGGACGCTTACGCATCGGGCGCGGCAGCTTGAAGCGCGCCGGGTCGCCGTTTCGAGCGCGCGCCTCGACCGCCGGACCGCCCGGGTAGCCCAATCCCATCATTTTGGCCGATTTGTCGAAGGCTTCACCCAGGGCGTCGTCGATGGTGGTGCCGAGGCGCTTGAACCGGCCGATGCCTTCAACGCACAAAAACTGACAGTGCCCGCCCGAAACCAGCAGAAGCAGATAGGGATAGGCTACGTCGTGGGTCAACCGGGCGGTCAGCGCGTGGCCTTCCAGATGGTTGACCGCGATAAACGGCAGCTTGTGCACGGCGGCGATGGCCTTGGCGGTCATTACGCCGACCATCACCCCGCCGATCAGGCCGGGTCCGCCGGTCGCCGCCACGGCGTCGAGGTCGGAAAAATCGATACCGGCCTTTTCCATGGTTTCCGCGACGATCCGGTCAACCTGCTGCAAGTGGGCCCGCGCCGCCACCTCGGGGACCACGCCGCCGTAGACCCGGTGTTCGTCCAATTGGGAAAGCACGACTTCGGCCTTGATCCGCTGCGCCAGGGGCAGCGGCGCGTCGCTAACCACCGCGGCGGCGGTCTCGTCGCAACTGGTTTCGATTCCAAGGACAATCAACGCTCAAGGACCTTCATAACATTTAGACTCGCTCTCAATGACGCTTGAGTCGAAAAAAACGGCTTGCCTCAAGCGCCGAGGACTTTACTCTGTAGCGCCGTTCCGAGCCAAGCTCATTAAGGCTCATTACACAAAACTAATATAGGGTTTCATGACTGACACACCCATCCTGCGTATCGGTACCCGGGGAAGCCCCCTGGCGCTGGCCCAGACCCATATGGTCCGCGATTGTTTGAAAGCGGCCCATCCCGAATTGCAAGCCGAGGGCGCCATTGAAGTGGTGGCCATTCAGACCACCGGCGATAAGGTGCTCAACAAGGCGCTTGCGGAAATCGGCGGCAAAGGCCTGTTCACCAAGGAACTGGACGAAGCCATGATCGCCGGCGAAATCGATTTCGCCGTGCACTCCATGAAGGATGTGCCGACCTGGCTGCCTGAAGAATTCGATCTGCCCTGCATTCTGCCGCGTGAAGACGTCCGCGACGTGTTTATTTCCCACAAAGCCAAAACCATCGACGATTTGGCGCCCGGCTCCCTGGTCGGCAGCGCTTCCCTGCGCCGCCAGGCGTTGATTTTGGCGCGCCGTCCGGACCTTAAGGTCGAAGTGTTCCGCGGCAACGTGCAAACCCGGCTTAAAAAGCTCAAAGACGGCGTCGTGGATGCGACTTTGCTGGCCAAAGCGGGGCTTAACCGCCTGGACATGGCCGATGTGGCGACCAGCGTTATCGAGCCAGACGTAATGCTGCCGGCGGTGGCGCAAGGCGCTGTCGGCATCACTTGCCGGGCCGACGACGAAAAAGGCAAGGCGTATCTCGCGCCGCTCAATTGCCCGGAGACCTTTACCCGCGTGGTCGCCGAGCGCGCCCTTTTGCGGGTGCTCGACGGCTCCTGCCGTACGCCGATTGCCGCCCTGGCGACGTTGGACGGCGATACGCTTACCCTGAAAGGCCTGATCGCTAAGCCGGATGGCAGCGAGGTGCTGCATGTGGAGCGGACGGGCCCGGCCTCGGATGCCGAAGCCATCGGGATCGATGCGGGCGAAGACCTAAAACGGCGCGCCGGCCCCGATTTCCTTACGGAAATTCATTAACGGAGCGAAACAGCCCATGCGCCTCCTGCTGACTCGACCCAAGGAAGATAGCGACGGTCTGGCCGCCGCGCTGGCCGGTCTTGGGGTCGAGAGCCGGATCGAGCCTTTGTTGTCGGTCGACTTCATCGACAGCGCCAAGGTCGATCTGGACGGCGTGCAGGCGTTGCTGATCACCAGCGCCAACGGCGTGCGCGCCTTCGCCCATCTTGAGCGGCGACGCGATATCGGCGTTTTGGCGGTGGGCGACGCTTCGGCCCGCGCCGCCCGAGAGGCCGGATTTTCCGCCGTCGAAAGCGCGTCGGGCGACGTGGACGCTCTCGCCGGTCTGGTGAAGCAGCGCCTCAATCCCAAAGACGGTGCGCTTCTCCATGTGGCGGGCAGCGTTACCGCGGGCGATCTGGCGGGGTTGTTGGAGCGCGACGGCTATACGTATAAGCGGGCGGTTTTGTACAGTGCGGGCAAAGCGAAAGCCCTGACGCTGGAGACGGTCAAGGCGTTCCGCGGCGGAGAATTGGACGGCGTCGTCTTTTTTTCTCCCCGTACGGCGGAAACCTTTGTTAGTTTGGCGCGAAAGGCGCGGCTACAGAAAACCTGCGGGAAGTTGACGGCCTTTTGCCTGAGCCCGGCGGTCGCCGCGCAGGTATCGGCCTTGAAATGGAAAGCCGTTGAAACGGCGGAAAAGCCCGAGCAAGACTCATTGCTCGAGCGGGTGCGGACGGTGGTGAAGACCGCAGATTCGTCCAAAGGGGAAGACATGACGATTTCGAAGAACGATCCTAAGAAGAACCAAACGGACAAAAAGGACGATCCCAAGAAGACCGTCGCGGATAAAGCGGACGCGGATAAAAAAGAGGCTGCCAATCCAGCGGCCAACGCGAAAGACGCGGCAAAGCCGGATGAAAAAACTTCCGGCAAGCCTGCGCAAACAACCGCTCCGAAACCGGCTGCTTCGGCGTCCGCCAGCCCCGGAGGATCCGCCAAGGCCGACGCGAAGACGGCTGACGACAAAAAGACCGGTCCGGCATCCCCCCGGCCCGCGCAACCGGCCAAGAAATCGAGCAGCGGCCTGATCGGCTTCCTGTGGGTGGTGGCGGTCCTGGCGGTTTTGGGCGGTGCGGCCTACGCCACTTTGCCGCTCTGGACGCCCAAGGTCGCCCCGTATATCCCCGCCCCGGTGTTAAAGGCGCTCGGCATTTCCCAACCGATCAAGGAAACGAAAACGCCGGAGCCCACCAAGCCGGTGCCCAGCATGACCGAGTTGACCGCCGAGCGGGAAAAGATCAAGCCCGAGCTCGACCAGTTGATGACCCGGGTGGAAACCCTGGAAAAAGCGCTGAGCGACGTCAAAAAGATGGTCTCGGCGGTCGGGTCGGTTTCACCCAAGGGGATTTCAAACGAGCAGTTGGACGAACTGGCCGAACGGTTGAGCAAGCTTGAAAGCGGAACCGTCGCCGAAAACGGCGCGGCGACCGAGACGGCGGTCGGTGCGCTGGCCAGCCGGATCGAAGCTTTGGAAAACAATTCCTTGCCTGACGCGCCCGACCTGAGCCCGGCGATCGACGATTTGTCGCAGCGGCTCTCGGCGTTGGAGGATGTAAAAGCCAAGGCGCAGGAATCGGTCGCGTCGGCCCCGGGGATGATCCTTGCCGTCGGTCAACTGCGCGAGGCGCTGCGCACCCAGCGGCCCTTCGTCGCATCGCTTGATGCGATCAAGGCGTTTGCCGGAGAAGACGCGGCGCTGCTCGGCGCGATTGAGGTGCTGGAGCCGTTCGCCGCCGGAGGCCTTCCGACGGTGGTCGGCCTGCGCAAGGAGTTCGACGACCTGGCCCCGCAGATTATGCGGGCGGTGGTGACGCCCCAGGGCGACTCATGGGTCGACCAAACGGTCAACCGCTTAGCCTCGGTGGTCAGCGTGCGCAAAACCGACGGCAGCCTAGCCGGTGACTCGACGGCGGCGATTGTCGCCCAGGCGGAAGCAGCGCTGGCGGCGGGCGATCTGGCCGGCGCGGTCGCCGCTTTGGAAAGCTTGAGCGACGGCCCGGCGAAGGCGGCGGCCTCCTGGGTGGAAAGTGCGGGTATCCGCTTGAAGGCCGAAGACGCGCTCGACACCTTGCAGATGCGCGCCATCAAAATGATGTCCGACGGAGCCCAGTAACATGTATCGGGTGCTGAAATTCCTCATCGTCATCGTTTTGCTGGTCGCCGGCGCGGTCTGGCTGGCCGACAACCCGGGAGCCGTGACGATCAAGTGGCAGGGCTACCGGGTCGACGCCTCGTTTACCGTTCTGATGTTGACCGTCGCCGCCATTGCCGTCATTGCGGCGATCCTCTACCGGCTGTGGCTGTTCGTCCGCCGGGTGCCGGTATTGATGGGCGAATCCAGCAAAGAGCGCAAACGGCGCAAGGGCTATCTGGCTTTAAGCCGCGGCATGGTCGCCGTGGCGGCGGGCGACGTGAAGGAAGCCGAAAAGAACGCCAAGCAGGCGGACACCCTATTGCAGGATCCCCCCCTGACCATGCTGCTCTCCGCCCAGGCCGCGCAACTGGCCGGTGACGATAAGGCCGCCAAAACATTCTTCGAGGCCATGTCGGAACGCCCGGAAATGGCGTTTCTCGGCGTCCGCGGGCGGTTGACCCAAGCCATGCAGGAAGGCGATAGCGAAACGGCGCTCAAACTGGCCGAGCGGGCCTTCCGCTTGAAACCCAAGACCGACTGGGTCGCCGGAACTCTGTTCGACCTGCAGGTCAAGCAGGGACGCTGGACCGAGGCCGATGCGACGCTCACCGCCATGGAGAAGAACCGGCAGGTCGACAGCGCCACGGCGCGCCGCCGCCGCGCCTTGCTCGATTATCAACGGGCCCTGGGCTTTGAAGCCGAAGGACGGCTCAAAGACGCCATCAAATTGCTGAAGAAAGCGGGCGATCTGGAGCCGCATTTCGTTCCCGCGCCGTTAAAACTGGCGGCGGTATTTAAAAAGAGCGGTAAGCCGGCGAAAGGCGTTTCGGTCCTCGAAGAAGCCTGGCGGCGCGAGCCGCACCCCGATTTGGCCGAGGCCTATATGGCGCTCAAGGATGAAAGCGATCCGCTGAAAAACGTCAATCATGCCGAACGGTTGGCCGGGTTTAACCGGGACAACGAAGAAAGCGCTATTTTGCTGGCCGGCGTTGCTCTGAAAGCCGGACTGTGGGGTGAAGCCCGCAAGGCCCTCGCGTCTTATATCTTCGGGAAGCCGTCGGCGCGGATTTGCCGCTTGATGGCCGAGTTGGAAGAAGCCGAAAATAACGATGCGGCCTTGGCCGGTGAATGGCTCAAGCGGGCCGCCGACGCCGAAAGCGATCCGGCCTGGGTCTGCGCCTCCTGCGGTAACGTGGAAGCCGACTGGACGGCCGTTTGCGGCCACTGCGGCGGGTTCGACAGTTTCTCCTGGCGTAAACCGCCCCGCGCCTCGCGCGTGCAAGCGGTTTCGGCCGGTCCCGACGAGGGCCAGGCCCTGGTGGTTCCGCCCGAAACCGATGCGGCATTTGACGGGAGCGCTCCGGCGGAAATCGAAGAATCGTCCAAGAGCGGCTAAGAATATTGACGGACCCATGCGGGCGGGGTAATGTCCCGCCCGCACGAAAATCAACCTCCGTGTCGGCGCCGCCTTAGCTCAGCTGGTAGAGCATCGCATTCGTAATGCGAGGGTCGGGTGTTCAAGTCACCCAGGCGGCACCATTTTCTTTCAAAGACTTAACGTCCTTTCCAGAAATCTCCGTACCGCCGACTGTGCCAGAATTGTGACACAGGCTTTCTTTATGTGCCGGACGCTGGGCGTCCAGCACCTTAATGGCCCCTTCCTGGAAGTCGGGAGCCAAGTGAGCGTAGCGCTGCACCATACTCAAGGACTTGTGGCCGGTCAGGTGCATCACGTTGTAAAGCGGGATGCCGCCTTGGACCAATCTTGATGCAAAGGTGTGGCGCAGATCGTGGAAGCGCACGTCTTCCAGCTTGGCCTTGGTGCGGGCATTGCCGAACGCCGACTTGATCGAGTTCAACGATTTGTCTTTGTAGGTGAACACCGGCCCTGAGTCTTTGGGGCCGAGAGCGGCAAGGGTTTTCTCCGCCCGCTGGCAAAGCCGGAGGCTTCGGTCCTCGCCGTTCTTGGTTTCCACAAAGGTTACCCGCCGGGCCATGAGATCGACGTTACGCCAATCGAGCCCGAGAAGCTCCGATAGCCTGCCGCCGGTATCGATGGCGAACAGGATCAGGGGCTTCAGGTGATCCGCTGCGGCGTTGACGAGACGGCGTTCCTCGTCAACCGTCAGCCAACGGTTGCGGGGTCGCGAAGGCTTGAGCTTGGGAAAGTTCGGCACAAAGTCCGTCAATCCCTCGCGTCTCGCCTTGTTGATTGCCGCCTTGATGATCGCCACGTCGCGCAACACCATGGCCGAAGACACCGTCTCCATCCGTTTGTCGGCAAAGTCCTGCATGGCTCCGTAGGTAAAATCGCTCACGTTATACCCTTTGAACCATTGGGCCAGGAACTTGATCCGGTAACGGGTTTTGGACTTGAAATGCTTCGGATGGTCCCTTTTCTGCGCCTTGGCGTAGCGGAGCAGGGCTTCCGAAAACGGCAGTTCCGGCTTTTTGCCGAAGTGTTCCGCCAGAAAATTCTCTTTCACCCATTGTGCCGCCAGTGCCTCGGCTAGTTTTCGATCGTTAGTTCCAGAACTTCTGCGATGGCGCTTTCCGTTCCGGTCCGTCCAGTTGACCCACCATTTCGATGAGCCGTTACGTTTGTAGAGTTGCATGTTTGCCGTCTCCTCTGATCAGAGGTTCGGGCGCTGTCGCACTGCTTATTTTCGTTAGCGTAATGAATAATGTCAACGATATCGAAACGTTTGCAGCGCGGCCCGAAGTCGCAATAGGGGATATCGAACTTCATAAAGGTATCGACGGACACGCCAAGCCATCCCGCCGCTTCGTCGCGGCTGAGGTATCGCCTTGGCGGAAGGTGTGACTCCGTGTTGTCCGTCATGGTCTTTAAAGCTCGATCCATCTGTTTACCTAACCTGCATGCCGCCAAGGGCGTGCGTCGGGAAACAGGATGGAAGAAGCAGGCTGGGTTGTCGTCGTTCCCTTAAGGGGCGCTTGACAAACCGGAAAGGACGAGTTGGGAGGGGGCTTCCTTTAAGGTTAAGGCGTCCAGGGCACCCCATGCGGACACCGCCCCGTGCGTTAAGCTTAACGTTAACCTTAAGCTTAAGGGAAACGGGCTCCTCCAACGTTAACATTAACGTTAACGGATTCCGGCCTCTCCCAAAGGCATTTGAAAACGGTTCGACCAAAGCACGCCCCCTTTAACGTTTAAGGTTAAGGGCCGCCAATCGCTCCGGTGAAAAGTCAACCGCAACCCATACCTCTATTATCCCACGGGCGGGCCAACCGGTCGAACCTACCTAACCTATACGTTAGGTAGGAAAATTCATGATTTTTGAGAGATGTCGATTCCTACGTATACCTATAGGTAGAGAAAAGCACCTCCCCCGCATACCCGGCTATGCACCTTTGAAGTGCTCCATTTTAAAACTGCACTTTCCGCTCAATTGAATGACCTTTTAACCCACCCAACTTGCGCGCGTTAATTTTTTATTAATACTGCGCAACCTTAGGCGTCCACAAGAGGCGCAAGGCAACCGTTCCGGCAAATCGAGGGGGCTGGTGCGTTGGGGATTTAAAAGGGGGCAATCATCTTGCCAGGTATTGGGCGCCTGATTTTCCGGCGGGTAGATTTGTGTGCGCGTTTTGGATTGATCGCCGTCGGAATCATATTGATTTCGCTGTCTTCTCCCGTTTGGGCGCAAGCGATCCCCCAGCCGGATTTGGGGACTTTGCAAAAGCAGCAACGGCAGCTCAAACAACGCCAGCAACAAGACTTTCGGGACTATCTCGAGGAACTCAAAGGCCCCGGTAAAGACAAGGGGGGCATTGAAGGCATCCCTCAACCGACACAGCCCCAACTCCCCCACTCCGACCGTTGCTTTGACGTCCATGACATCACCTTTAAAGGGGCAACGGTTTTAAGCGACAGCGAGCAATCTCATGTCGCCCGCCCCTTTCTCGGTCAATGCCTGACGTTGGAAAAGATCAATGAGATCGTCCGGGCGGTAACCAACCTCTATGTCGAAAAAGGGTTCGTCACGGCCAGGGCCTCCCTGCCCCAACAGGATATCGCCGACGGCTCCCTGGAAATTCTGGTTATGGAAGGCCACGTCGAGGGGTTTGATCTTAAAGGCGTCTCGGAAGCTGAACAGCGCCAACTGGCGACCGCCTTCCCCGGTCTTGAGGGAGAGCTCTTAAACCTGCGCGATCTGGAGCAGGGCCTCGATCAAATGAACCGCTTGGCGTCGAACAACGCCACCATGAAAATGGAGCCGGGACAGGAACGCGGCGGCAGCATCGTCGCCATCGAAAACCAAAAATCCAAGCCCTGGCGGGCTTCCTTCGGCCTCGACAACTCCGGGTATAAGTCGACCGGCAACCGCCAGCGCACTATGACGCTCGGCTACGACAACTACCTTAACCTCAACGAGACCTACTCTCTAACCCTGTCGCAAGACGATCACGCCAACGACTTGGGCAAGGGGGCTAACGAAGCCTCCGGGTACTTCTCCATTCCCTACGGATACTGGACGCTGACTTACAGCGGCAGCTATTCCGACAGCCTCAGCACGATAACCGGCACCTCGGCCACCTACCGCAGCGAAAGCACGACGCGCACACACCAAGTAGATGTGGACCGGGTTCTGCATCGCAATGCGGACGGCAAGACAACCGGAACCCTTGGGTTAAAAACCTATTCTTCCAAAAGTTATATCGACGGGACGGAACTGGACTCCAGCAGTTATCGCTTCACGTCCTTGAGCGGTTCGCTGGCCCACACCCGCAAACTCTTCGGTGGATCGCTAAGCCTCGAAGGAACCTACACCCGAGGCGTTCGGATGCTGGGTGCGGACAAGGACGCCCCCTTCGTCGAGAAAGGTACGGCGCGCGCCCAATTCACCAAGGCGGAAGCGGATGTCAGTTATTTCCGCGCCTTCCAGTTGGCCGAGCAAAACCTGTCCTACAGCGGCAGCCTGAGCGCGCAATGGTCGCCTCACACCCTACCGTCGACCGAACAATTGAGCCTCGGCAGCGAAAGCACGGTCCGTGGCTTCAAGGAGAGCACGACGAGCGGCGATATCGGCGGTTACATCCAGCAGGAAATCGCCTGGACCCTGCCGCAAACCGGCATGGCAAAATTGGACGAAATCTTGGGAATAGTCCAGGCCTACGGGGCTTTCGACATCGGGGCCATTCGCAAGGACGTCAAGGACAACGAAGAAAAAGGCGTTCTCTCCGGCTGGGCCGCCGGTCTTCGCACGTCGAGCGGCTATCTGGTCGTCGATTTGGCCTTTGCCCGGGCCATTGACGCACCATCCCACGTCCATAAGCGCGGCTATGAAACCTACCTCTCTGCGGAATTGAGTTTTTAGGAAGGGGAAAGCGAGATGAAAATCCAAAGACTGGCGGCCAAAGCGCTGTGTTGTTTGTTGAGTTTCCAAATCGCCTTTCAGCCCCTGTTGGTCATGGCCGCCGACATTACGGTGGATGCGGCGGCTGCCGCCGCCAACAAGGCGACGGTCACTACGGCGCGCAACGGGGTTCCGTTGGTCAACATTGTCGCCCCCAACGGCGCGGGCCTGTCGCACAACAAGTTCACCGACTACAACGTCACCTCCAAAGGCCTGATCCTCAACAACTCGACCGCCATTGGCTCTTCCAAGTTGGGCGGCATCTTAACCGCCAACCCCAACTTCAGCGGCACCGCGGCCACGAAGATTTTAAACGAGGTCACCGGATCGAGCCGCTCCCAGCTTAAAGGCTTCACCGAGGTCTTCGGCTCCAAGGCCGACGTCATCGTCGCCAACCAGAACGGCATCACCTGCAACGGCTGCGGCTTCATCAACACGGGCCGCACGACGCTCACCACCGGTGCGCCGACCTTTACCGGCAGCGCGCTCACCGGCTTCGACGTGGATGCGGGAGATATCGCCATTGAAGAGTTGGGACTGGACGCCAGCCAGGCCGATGCGTTTGACGTCATCGCCCGCTCGGCGACCATCGCCGCCAACCTGAAGGCCCAGGAGCTTAACCTGATCACCGGGCGCAACACGGTGGACTATGCCAGCCGCACCGCCACGGCCAAGGCCGACAACGGCAGCGACAAACCCACCTTCGCCATCGACTCAACGGCCTTGGGCGGCATGTATGCGGGCCGCATCGCCATTGTGGCGACCGAAGCGGGCGTTGGCGTCAACATGGGCGGTGAAGCGGCGGCCAGCACCGGCGACATGACCCTGACCGCCGACGGCAAGATCGTTCTCGCTTCCGCCTCGGCCAAAGGCAACCTCACCGTCACCTCCTCCGCCAACACCATTGATGTGGGCGCCCGCAGCCATTCGGGCGGGGCGACCACGCTCACTGCCGACGGTAAGGTCACCACCGCCACCTCGACCGCCGACGGCGCGCTAACCCTCACCTCCAACAACGGAGCCGTCGAGGTTCAGACACGGGCTCAGAGCGGCGGCACGGCGACGGTATCGGCCAAGGGCGACGTGACACTGGCCAGCGCCAAGTCGGTGGGCAACCTCGCGGTCACCTCGACCAGCGGGGCGGTCAACGTCACCACCGCCGCCTACTCGGAAGGCAATACGACGCTTACCGCGGCGACCGGCCTCGATCTCAGCCAGTCCAACACCGGGGCGGCGGGCGACATTACTCTGTCGGGCACGTCGATTAACGCCACCGACGCCCAGGTGATCGCCGGACTGCAAAGCGACGGCACACTGGCCGCCACGGGAACGCTGACGGCGACCACGGCAGGCGCGCTGACCTACGGCTCGGGCCAGTTGGCGGCGGGCGCGGCGGTCGATATCACGGCAGGCGACACCTCGGGCACGGGCGGTGCGGGCGGAACCGATCCCACCGGCCTCAACTCTCAGGGAACCGTCACCTTCAATGCAACGACCGTTACCGACACGGGCGGCGGCATCCAGGCGACGGGAAACATTACCGTCAACGCCACGAACATGACCGCTGCGGGCGGCGACATCGAAAGCACCACCGGCGCGGTCGACCTCAACGTCACCGGCACCCTGACCAACGACGACCAGCGGATCAGCGCCAAGACCACGCTGGCCGCCGACGCCAACGACATCGTCAACAACGGTCAGATGAACGCCCAGGGCGCGCTCAATATCGCCGCGCTCAACAACCTGACCAACCGGGGCTTCATCTACTTCCCCGGCGACATCTCGATCTATGCCGCCAACACCCTATTGAACGACGGCGGCGACATCCTGGCCGACGGCTCCATCACCCTCCAGGGCAACGCAGCCGGGGCCAACGCCACCCTGATCTCCAACCAGTCGGGCTCCATCGAAGCGCTGGGCGGCGACATCACCATCAAGGCCGATACGCTTAGGAATGAACGCAAGAACATCGCCTTCACCACCACCGATGCGCCGGAGGAAACCTCCTACGACAACGACATGTCGTCCTATTCGCACATGGAAAAGTATCGGCTGCAACAAGATTATGGATTGATCCAAGGCTACACCGACGGCAATGACGCCAATGCCAGTTGGGTGAACCTCGCCAATCGGCGCGTTATGAACATCTATAATAACGAGAACTACGCTTTTAATCCCCCACTTCTGGTCACCCAAGGGATTCTTGTGGGTGCCGGCTCGGGTGGCGGATACATATGGGGGGCTCCCAACGGGGAAGCGACCTCAACGGTTCAATATCAGAGGGTTGCGGGAGGTGACGCTCCCCCGATCATTGCATCGGGCGGCCATCTCTCCATCAACGCCACCTCAACCACCAATAACGGTGGGCGAATTTCCGCCAATGGCGACCTCTCTATCACCGGTGCGACCCTCACTAACACGGGATTCGACGAAGTAAAAAAGACCACGCGGACATCGACAAAAATAAGTCTTTACCGCCCGTCCACCTGGGGGGATGATTACGTCACCGACTGGGGTACGGATCACTACCCCATCTGGAGCACATCCACCGCCACCACCTCGAAAGTCGTTTCCACCGCTAACGCCATCATCTCGGCCACCGGCTCGTTCACCGGCAGCTTCACCGGGCAAATTGACAACACGACCATCGTCGCAAACGGCAGCCTCAAGGACATCAAGCAAGGCAGCGAGTCGGCGCTTAAGAAAACCCTCGACTTCGGCGCGGTCGACCCCGAACAACTGGCCCAGGGCATCACCGTGCCGACCAGCCAGAACGGCCTGTTCATTCCGGCGCAAAACCCCGACAGCTCCTACCTGATCGAGACCAACCCGGTCTTCGCCGACATGGGCGCCTTCATGGGCAGCGACTACTTCCTCGAGGCCGCCGGGCTCGACAAGAACGCCGTGACCAAACGTCTGGGAGACGCTTTCTACGAAACCAAGCTGATCCGCGAAGAGATCTTCGCCCGCACCGGCAAACGGTTCCTCGCCGACAACGTCTCCTCCGACGCCGATCAGATGCAGACCTTGATGGATTCGGCTTTGGCCCAGAAGGACGGGCTGGAGTTGTCCCTGGGTGTGGCGCTGACCCCCGATCAGGTGGCTGCGCTGACCGGCGATATGGTCTGGTGGGTCGACGTGGAGGTGGCCGGTCAGACCGTCTCGCGCCCGGTGCTCTATCTGGCCGACGCGACGCGGGCCGAGCTCACCCCCTCCGGCGCGATCATCACCGCCAACAGCATGACGCTGGACGCCGAGACGCTGGCCAACTCGGGCGCGATCCTGGCCGACACCTCGCTCACCGCCACCGTCACCGACAGCATCGTCAACCGCTACGGCGACATTGCCGCCAAAGACGGCGTCACCCTGGTCGCCGCCAACGACATCGCCAACACCGGCGGGCTGATCAAATCCGACGCCGACGTCTCCCTCACCGCCACCAACGGATCGATCGTCAACCAGGCCGAGCTTAGAACCGAGACCAACCATACCGCGGTCGGCACCGACTGGCACCAGGACACCCGGGTTAAAAACGGCGTTACCCAGGGAATTGCAGCCCAGGGACGTATCCAGTCGGGCAACAACCTGACCCTGGCCGCGGCCCAGGACATCACCAACCGGGCGGGCGTCCTCAAGGCGGCCAACGACATCGCCCTGACGGCGGCGGGCAACGTCAATCTCGACGCCCAGGCGGCGCGCAAGGACTTCTTCACCTTTGAAGACGCCCCCGACCGCGTCCAGGAAACCCGCACCACCAAGGTCACCGGCACGACCCGGTACGGCGGCGCGGTGACGGCGGGCAACAACCTCTCCGTCGAGGCGGGCAACGACCTCACCGTGGAAGGCACTGCCCTCACCGCCGGAAACGACGTCGCCCTCACCGCCGGGGAAAACCTCACCGTCGCCTCGGCCTCCAATACCGAAACCCGCTCCTACAGCAATTGGGGCAACCAGTACCGGCTCAACAACAGCGAAACCGCCGCCAGCATCTCGGCGGGCGACGCCCTGACCGCCACGGCGGGCAACGGGCTCGCCGTCCAGGCCTCCACCCTGGAAGCGGTGGGCGACATCGCGCTCACCGGCACGACCGGCGTCACCGTCGAAGCCAAGGCCGTCCGCAGCGGCTGGCGGATGAGCGATGTTAAAGACCTCGCCACCACCCACCAAAGCGCCGGTATAACGGCGGGCGGCGACGTCACGGTCAACGCGACGCTGGGCAATGTCGACGTACGGGGCTCCAACGTCAAAGGCCGTGACACTACCTTGAACGCGCTGGGCTCGGTCACCGTGGACAAGGTGCAAAACACCCGCGAGACCGCCAGTCCCGACGGCGACTATTGGACCGAGACTTATCAGTTGCGCAACAAGGGGGCCAAGGTCGAGGCCACCGACGGCCTGACGCTCAACGCGACGCTCGGCGACGTCACGGTCGACGCGTCGAGCCTCAAGTCGGGCGGCGTGACCACGCTCAACGCCGCCACCGGCAAGGTCGAGCTGTTGGCGTCCAAGGACGTGGACTACACCCGCACCTACGGCACCAGCGACAACGGACTATTCATCACCACGCTCGACCGGGGCAGCTACGACGAAACGGTCAAGCACACGACCATCGACGCGGGCGGCGGCCTGGTGATCAACGCAGGCAACGGCCTCACGGTCGATTACAAAGGCGGCGGCGGGGTCGACGGAGCCGTCGAGGCGCTGTCCAAACAACCCGGCCTCGCCTGGATGGCCGAAATCAAGAACCGCGACGACGTCACCTGGAACGCGGTGCAAGAAGCCCACCGCAGCTGGGACTTTAAAGCGCAGTCGTTGAACCCGGCGGCGGCAGCCATGATTTCCATGGTGGTTTCCGCCGTTATGATGAATCCGGCGTTTACAACAACGATTGCGACAACAAACTCGGCTGGCACCCTAGTCATTCAAAATGTTGCCGTAGATATCGGCGGTAAGCTCGCCGCCTCCATGGGCTTCGCCCATAACGGCATCATGGCTGCCGCCCTCCAGGCTGGGATGACCTCTCTCGCTTCAACCGCAGCGACCTCCCTTGTCGCCAACAAAGGCGATCTGGGCGATGTGTTCAAGGACCTGGGTTCGTCGGATGCTCTGCGCAGCCTTGCGTCGTCGATGATCAGTGCGGGATTGCTCAAAGGAGTGGGGGCACAACTCAATATCGACTTCAATGCTACCGATCTACCTGATCGGATAAAGACAGCTGCGTTTAAAGTTGCCGTCAACTCGGCGGTTCAGGGGACCGTTGGAGGGCAAGACCTCAGCGACACCCTCAAGAACAACCTCATCTCTGCTGGTACGCAGGTAATTTCCGGGGAGCTTTCCGAACAAATCGGTAATCTGCACCACGCCGGTGAGATTCCGGATGCCGTTCGCATGCTTGCACACGCCGCCGTGGGCTGTGGATCGGGAGCTGTTTCAGGCAACTGTGCTGGAGGCGCAGCTGGCGCTGTAGCGGCGGAAATCGTCTCTGATAGCTACCTGAAAAACAGCTTGGTCGAACTGAACGCTCAGAAAGACACCTTGACCACTGAAGAGTACCTGCGGCGCAATCAGGAGATTCTTCAAACAGGCCTCACACTTGCACAATTCAGCGGGGCAATCGCATCCCTCGCCGTCAGTGGCGATCCAGCAGCAGGGGCTAGTGCTGGGCTAAGTGCGGCCAAGGAGAACTCCTTCAAACTGGTAACGACCGTCGCCAAAGTTTCAGCGAAGCTCGCTAAAAAAGTCGCTAAAAATGGCAAATTGACCCTGGACGACATCAGACAATCAGGTGTTGATGAGCTGGTTGGCCTGATGGATGACCTTCGGACCCTGGCCGATGGCGAGTTAAATGAAGATGACGCCTTCGCCCTTATTAGCCTCGCTATTGGGGTGGACAAGAACGATTTTGAATATGTTAAGAAACTTGCCGACTTCAATAAATCCTTGCCAAATGAACTGAGCAAGATTGATGAATTTGTTGATTTAACTGATGGTAGAGCCACGCATATTTTGACAAATCATAAATTTGGAGCAGGCAAGCTGAATAAAACAGAATTTCCGGAAACTTGGTCGGATGGCAGAATCATTCACCAAGTTTCAGATATCATTACTGATCCAACGCTAACTAGGTCCATAGATCAGCGAGGCACTCCTTATATAGAAGGGGTGCGGGATGGCGTCGAAATTAGGGTTACCTTCTTTGCAGATGGCCACCCAAATGCAGGCAAAATTGCTTCTGCATACCCATTGAATGCGCCACGAAACCCTAGGAAGTAGCATGGAATGGAGTGAGAAAAACGTCGATTGGGTTAAGCTTGTAACCGATATACAACAAGAAGTTGATGCTAATAAAAAAAATCTAGAACATAAGCGCCTTAAAGAGATACAACATCACCTTGACTATGGCGAATTTGCTTTCGCCTTCGAGTTCTTGATGCTGGATATTATGGAATTTGAGATGCCTAAACTCCATATGTCGAAAGAAAGGGCAATAGAAATAGGCCTTACTCTAGACCTCAACATCTCAGAAGAATGCCTATACGACATAAAATTCTGGGAAAAATTCATGACTTTTCTAGGTGAAACCTCCTCCTAGATTCGATTGCGGTAATGGCATGGACGCCCCCGTCGGCTTCTAAATGAGCCATACTGGTGAGTGTCGAAACTTTCCAGCAAAGGGAGCGTCCAATGACCCGAAAATTAGAGGGAATTTAATCGAAGATCACTTGGTAATTATAGTGACAGTCCGCTAATTAGCCCTCTACGGGTCCTCCGCTTCGCTCCGGGCCCTCGCAACGCCTAAAGTAACTTCGTTACTAAGGGTTGCGGGGTGTGACGAAACTGTGCCTGGGTTATTCCGTCTTAACCGGTCTTAATCCCCCTTATCCGGTGTTTGGCTGCGACAGCGCCCGAACAACGCATTGATATTAAACGGTTTTAATTTTCCCTCGCCCTTTCGTAATGCGAGGGTCGGGTGTTCAAGTCACCCAGGCGGCACCACTCTCTTCTCCTTCTTTTCAAAAAGATGACAGCGCATCTTACCGCTGGATTTTTCTCGTTTCGGCTGATTTACTTTTTCGGACGGCTACTTGTTGAAGGGATGGATTTTCATGGCTTATTGGTCTCGTGTCGTTGGGGTAGGTGCTTTCGCCGCCCTGATTGCTCTTATGCCGGTTGCCGCCTGGGCCGAAGAGGACACGCGGGAGACAATCGAGTTGCCCGATCAGGTGAAGGAAGAGTTCCGCGCCGAGATGCGCGAGGACATGGCGCGCCTTGATGAAATTGTTGCGGCCCTGGCCGAGGGGGCGTTTGGCCAAGCGGCCGACATTGCCGATATCAATTTAACCCTGGGGCACAAGCTGTGGCGGAACATGGCCAACCAGGGAGCGACCATAAAAGAGATCGTTGCGGCCCGTGAGAAAATGCGTGGGCAGGGCATGTTGGGAAAAGGGCTGCATGGCGTCGGGCGCTTTATGCCGGAACATTTCCGGGCTATGGGGGTGACCATGCATGAGGCTGCCGAGGCGTTCGCCACGGCAGCGCGACAAGCGGCCCATCCTCCGGTTGCCGAAGACTATGTGCGGGTTCTGGAAAAGCTTCAAGAGATGACCGGAGTATGCCGGGCCTGTCATGAAACATTCCGGGTTCCATGAAGGTTTCGTCTGCTTAGCCGAGACTGTTCCGCCCGATTTTTTTGTTTCGGAATCCTATTGAAAGCCTCTTGAGGGGTGGAGTTGAGAACGCCGTTCCACGATAATAGGATTTTATTCAAAGTAGAATGCGAAGGGCAAAACAGCCCTTTTTCAATTCGATCAGTCGAATGAATTTTTGAAATCGCTTCCCAGGGTTGATTTGGGCGGGTCTTCATCCCGTGAGTCTACATATGAAGTTGTCAATTCGCTGCGGTGCATTCATTTTTGGTTAATAAACGGGTCTGGCAGGATATTTTGCCGTGAAAGCCGGGTGTTTCGGCTAAAGGATGGCGGAGCAACGGTGTTGGCCGGGCCTCTTATCTACGTCCGCAGTTGCGCCATTTTCGGGTTTATAGATGTGCAATAGCGCAACAATATCAATGGTATAATTGATTTTTCTTTCTCCTTGATTCGCTTAGGTAAAAGGTTGGTTCTTCCTTAAATCAGGATTTTTTGGAGGATGTGGCCCGTTTTCTCGCGGCTGCGAAGAGTTTCGTCTACACATGTAGGTAAAACGGCGACTCCGGTGGTGGTTTTAACTGCGAATGTGGGCCGATTCGTCGCCGGCAGTCCCGATTCGGGCCGAACTTTTAAAAATCGAACCGCCCGGTCCCCTGTAAAAGCCAGACTCCTTAACAAAAAATAGTCAAGTCAGCAGCGTTAACCTCTTTATTGAGCATTGGTTAACAAGAAAACGGAGCGGCTTTTATTTCAACAACTTGCCGACTCTGAAAAAGTTAACAAAATCGGCGATATTTAGAAATCATCCTTCAAAATCAATAAGTTTGCAGGAGGCTGCGCTACTTTTGTAGTTGACCGTTAACCTTCTTTGGCTAGTCTTGATGTGGGGAAGGTATAGTGATCGTTAGAAAAACGACCCGCTATCCCTAGTAATTGATTAACCTCTTGTTAAATTTTCCAAAGCGGAACGCTTTGGCCTGGGATGATAAGACGGTTTACTTGGGACATGACTGAAAAAAAGATGGTAAAACATTCCTATACGGTGCCCTGCTCCAGCGCCTTTCGCGACGCCGTGACCGCACTGGCCGAAAAGCGCGGAGTCAATGTGGCCGATCTGGCCCGTTCCATTTTATTGGTCGTGCCGGGCGATGTGGTCGATGCGTTTGAGGACCCCGGCGAACCCGATCCCGACGACCGGGAGGAAGTGGCGATCAAGTCCGGCCCGTCGGAAGGGCGGCCCTGGCGGCGCAAGCCCCGCATTCAGGTGCGCCTGACCCCCGGTTACGATGTGACAATGATCCGCAAGGCGCTCAACCTGGCGCTGGCCGTCGAGCACGGCGTGATCAACATGGACGTTCAGGGCCTGAGCCTGCCGGGGCGGGACGAGCCCGCCGAACAAGCCCGTGAAGCAGAAAAAAAGATTCCCGAGCCGACCCACCCGCCGCATATCGATACCGAACCGATCGAGCGTCACCATGCGTTGATCCGCGAGCGCGAGGAAGAGGTGGAGCGCCTGCGCACCATCGTTTCGGTGCTGTCGTTCGAACCGCTGCCCAATGGGGTCAGCTCGCGGGCCGAGGCCTTACACGTTTTGGGCTTTCCGCCCAACGCCGCGCCGGACCGCTCGTCGGTTAAAGGCCGCTTCCGCATGCTGGCGACCATTCACCACCCGGACGCCGCCTACGGCAGCCACGAACGGATGAGCCAGCTTAACGCGGCGATGGATTATTTAAGGTAGGGAGCCCGGGTACCCCCTCCGGCTCCCCCTAAAAGGGGGAGAGGCTCCAGGAAAAGAGAGCAATTCCTCCCCTTCTAGGGGAGGTTAGGAGGGGTACATATTAATACCCGACCTCGCCCTGGGCGGTGGGTTGGGTCTGGGTGATCTTACCGTGGAACTTGCCGTCCATTTCGCGGAAGTGGATTTCAAACCAGTCCTGCACTTCGTTTTCCAAGCGCTCCATGTATTCGTAGCTGCCGTCGGTATGAATGCGGTCCATGATATCGAGGATTTCGTCGAGCAGACGGTTGTGGTCGCGGCAGTGGGGAGCGTAGTCTTCGTACTGCTGGTCGCGCATCACCTTTTCTTCCAGCGCGAAGTGCGAGGAAATCTGCCCGTGCATTTCTCCAAGAATTTCTTCGACCTTTTCCTTGGCGTCGCTTTGTTTCAGCGCCGAATGCAGATCGTTGATCAGACCGATCAGTTCTTCGTGCTCGTGATCGACCGAATCGTGGCCGGTGCGGTAGCTGTCTTTAAACTCGAGAAAGGCCATTGGGGGGCGTCCTCTTTATGTCGTGTTATTTGTTTTCAAGGTTAAGCGCACTTTAGAAACATCAAATAGGTTGATCCTTGATGGCGGTCAACGGGGCTCTGGTGGAAAGACGCCGTTTGCTGTTAGGATTTTGGCCTGCAGTTGGGAGGAGCCATGTCCGTGAAGCCGAAAATTCTGGTCACCCGCCGCTATCCGCCTGCGGTGTTGGAGCGCTGCCGACGCGACTACGAGGCAGTGATCAACGATACCGATGAGACCTATGATACGGAAACGCTGCTCCGTCTGGCGCAAGGGATGGACGGCTTACTGCCGACCCTGACCAACCGGCTGGACAAAGAGGTCATCGACCGATTGCCCGACAGTATCAAAATCATCGCCACCTATTCGGTCGGCTACGAGCATATCGATCTGACGGCAGCGAAAGCGCGGGGCATCGTGGTGACCAATACGCCCGATGTTTTGACTAATGCGACGGCGGATATCGCCTTGCTGTTGATGCTGGGCGCTGCCCGGCGCGGGGCCGAGGGCGACCGGTTGTGCCGGGACGGAGGCTGGGTCGGCTGGACCCCGACCTTTATGACCGGCATCGAAATGACCGGCAAGCGGCTGGGGATTTACGGCATGGGACGGATCGGCCGGGCGGTGGCCCAACGGGCCCGCGGGTTCGAGATGGAAATCCATTATCACAACCGCAGCCGCTTAACCCCGAAAGACGAACAGGGCGCGATTTATCACGAAACGCCAGAGAGCCTGCTCGCCGTTTCCGACTTCCTGTCGCTCAACTGTCCCAATACGCCGGAGACCCATCATTTCCTCAACGCCCAGAATATCGATCTGCTGCCGCCAAATCCGGTGGTGGTCAATACGGCGCGCGGTTCGGTCGTGCACGACGAGTCGCTGATTGCCGCGCTCAAATCGGGCCGGGTCGCGGCGGCGGGTCTGGATGTTTTCGAAAACGAACCGAATTTCGACCCGCGCTACAAGGACCTCCCCAACACCTTTCTTTTGCCTCACTTAGGCAGTGCGACCACCGAGACCCGCAACGCCATGGGCTTCCGGGCACTCGACAATCTGGATGCGTTCTTTAGAGGCGATGCGCCCAAGGACCGGCTGGCGTAAGTCGATCACTCTTAAGATTAAGCCGTGAAGGGTTGTAAAATTCAGATAACGCCAGCATATAGTGAAGAAATCCGGGAGCCGACATACATTTTATGACTGACGAAAAACCCCAGAAGCCGCTGACGAAAACGACCTCGGACGACGACTCCATACCGGCTGTCGCCAAGCTGGCCCACGAGGTCAAAAATCCTTTGACCGCGATCATCGGCTATACCCAGATGATGTGCGCTTCCGACGGTGAAAAGGTCAGCCTGGAGCAGATGCAATCCTGGGCGGAAATCGTTCATCAAGGGGCGGTCAATTTGGCGAAAACCTGCGAACGGGTGTTGGACGAACAGACCCAGGCGGGGGCAATCGTCAAAAAAGAGGATATCGACTTCAAGGAATTTGGCCGCGCAATCGTCGCTTTGTTCGACTCCGAAGCGAAGCGCAAAGGTGTTGCCTTAACCTTCAAGGTCAGCGACCGGTTTCCGGTGCTGCACACCGATCCGGTATTGTTGGCTGAAATGCTCAACAACCTGATTAAGAACGCCATCAAATTCACCCCGGCGGGCGGACGGGTCGAGGTCATGGGGGAGATCGACGAAAAGCAGGATGCTCTGATCCTAGTGGTGCAGGATTCGGGCAAAGGCATCCCGTTGGAGATTCTTTTGGCGCTGCGCCGCGGGGACCGCATCAGCACGGCGGCGGTGCAGAGCAATCAAAAAGGTTGGGGCTTGGGCCTCAGGATCACCGCCGAAAACGCCCGCAAACTGGACTGCGAGTTCGATCTCCATTCGCCGGAAAACAAGGGCACCGTGGCCTATTTGAGATTTCCGAGAGGGCAACCGAACAAATAACCAAAGTGACAGACAAGAAAAAGGCCCCGGAAAATCCGGGGCCTTCTGCTTGTTGCTTCTTCCGTCTGGTTCTTACTCGCGGTTGCCGAGGAACTGCAGCAGGAAGAGGAAGATGTTGATGAAGTCGAGGTAGAGCGACAGAGCGCCCATGATCGACTTTTTGCCGGCGGTTTCCGAATCGTCGCCTTCGTAGTACATGGCTTTGATCCGCTGGGTGTCGTAGGCGGTCAGGCCGGCGAAGATCAGCACGCCAATCGCCGAAATGGTGAAGTGCAGCGCCGTGCTTTCCAGGAAAATGTTGACCAGACCGGCGATAATGATGCCGATCAGGCCCATGATCAGGAAGCTGCCCATGCCCGACAGGTCTTTCTTCGTGGTGTAGCCCCAGAGGCTCAAGCCCGCGAAGGAAGCCGCCGAGATAAAGAACACCCGGGCGATGCTTTCGCCGGTGTAGACGACGAAGATCGAGGCGATGGAGGCGCCGACCAGAGCGGCGTAGATCCAAAACAGCATCTGGGCCGTGCTGGCCTTGATGTGGTTGATCCGGGCGCTCAAGAACAGCACGAAACCGATCGGGGCCAGGGCGACGACCCAAAACAGCGGGGTGCCGAAAATGGCCTGCATCAAGGTTTCGGAGCTCGCCACACCGGCGGCCACCGCGCCGGTCAGCGCAACGCCCGAAGCCATGTAGTTGTAGACGCGCAGCATATACTTGCGCAGGCCCACGTCCATATGGGCGGTACGGGCATGAGTGGTGTCCATCATGCGGGGGTCTTGGCCGAAAGCCATGGTTTTCAGGTCCTTCTGACTGTGAACGGTTGAAACTCTTGCCTGTTAATATGTCACGGCTCGCTGAAAACGCAAGTCGAACCGGTCCAGATCACGGCGGTTTTATCAAACGGAAAAATTGTGGCGGAATCGGGGCGTTTCAAGACTTACAGCTTGATCTTCGCCCAAGCGCCCTTTTGCCAGAGAGTGGCGAAAATCCCGGCTTGCAAAATCCGGTACCCGGCGTTGGCCAGCCAAACCCATAAAAGTCCCAATCCGAGATAGGGGCCGAGGAACCAAGCGAGCGGCAGGCCGATCAGCCACTGGGTGCCGACGGAAACCATCATAACGCTGCGTGCCGCCCCTGCGCCGAGAAGCGCGTTGAGCAAGACCAGTCCCAGCGCTTCGAACAGCATGGAAGCTCCGGCCAATTGCAACGGAAGCCGCGCGATATCGATCACCCGCGGTTCGTGAATAAAGCCGGCCAGAACGATATCGGGAGCGACAATCGCCGGAAGGCCGATCAGTCCGAGTGCGAGCATGGCGACCTTGGTGACGTCCCAGCCCCAGCGAGCCGCTTCTTCCGGTTCGCGCCGCCCCAGCGATTCGCCGACCAGGGTAAGAGCGGCCAGCCCCAAGCCCATGCCGGGCAAAATAGCCACCAGGATCAGGGTGATGATGACGTGAGAAGCGGCCAGTTCGTCGGTGCCGACCTGACCGACGATCCAGAAGAAAGCCGTAAACCCGGTGGCGAAAAGGAACTGTTGAACCGCATTGGGCAACGCGAGGCGCAGCATGGTCGCCATGGTCTCGCCGCTGGGGATGCGGGTGAGAAAGCCGCGGGACCGGGCGTGTTTGAGGGCGAAGAAAATATAGATCGCCGTGCCGAGATAAAGCGACAGGCTGGTCCCTAAGCCCGCCCCGGCCGCGCCCATTTCCGGCAGGCCGAAATTGCCGAAGATCAGGCCGTAGTTCAACACCACATTGGCCAGATGCATGATCAGCAAGGTTTTCAGATAAAGTCCGGCCATGCTGACGCCGGTAAAGTAGCCGCGAAACGAAAAATTCATCCCCACGGCGACCATGCCCAACAGCCGCGCCTCGAAATAGGGCACGCCTTCCTCAATCACCGCCGGGTCGCCGTTGATCAGGGGAAATAAAGATGGTGCGGCGGAAATGAGCACGATGCTCAAGGGAATGCCGACGACCAGGGCGAGGAACAGGCCGCCGTTCAACGGAATGGCCATTTCGTCTTCGCGGCCCTCGCCTTTGCGGCGCGACGCCATGGCCTGGACCGAAGACGACAATCCAATGATTGCGGCAATCGCCATATAGTTGGCGAAGCTGCCGATGCCGACGGCGGCCAGCGCCGTCGGGCCCAAGACCCCGACCATGGCGGTGTCGACCAGATTGAGGACGTTTTGGCTCAACATGCCGCCGATGATCGGCAGGGCCAAGGCGGCGATCCGGTTAAAGCGCGCCTTGGTCACCATTTATTCGTTTCTCAACAACGGTGCGGCCTTAAGGCCCAGGGCCCGCCAAGTGCCGATAAACCCGCCGCCCAGGGTAATAACCAGGCAAAAGGCCACGGTAGTAAGGGTGACGCTGGGCAAATTCACCCAGGGGCTGCGCATGAGAAAAACGATGACCGCCCAGGCGGTGGCGGTGCCGATGACGCCTGAAAGAACCCCGGTGATTAAGCCGAGCAGGCCGTATTCGACCATATAGGCCTTGAGGACCGATCCACGCCGGGCGCCCAACACCTTGAAGACCACCGCGTCGTATACCTGACGATGGTGTCCGGCGGCGATGGCTCCGGCCAACACCAACGCGCCGACGGCTAGGGTGAGGAGCGAAGACGCCCGGACCCCGGTGCCGATCCCGGCAATCAAATCGTGAACGGCTTGTAAGGCCTCGCGGACCCGGATCACCGAGACGTTGGCGAAGTTGCGGGTCACGGTTTTTTCGATGGCGTCTTCCGTGTCCGCATCGGCATGTACGGCGGCCAGATGAGTGTGCGGCGCGCCCTCCAGCGTACCCGGCGCAAAGATGATGGCGAAGTCGAAGCGTAGGGAGCGCCAATCGATGGAACGGAGCGAGGCGACCTCGGCTGTCACGTCGCGGCCCAGCACGTTGAGAGTCAAGGTGTCGCCCAGGCCGATGCCGAACCCTTTGGCCAGTCCGGCGTCGAGGGAAATTTTCGGCGGCCCTTGGTAGTCTTCCGGCCACCACTGTCCGGCGACCATTTCGGTGCCCTCGGGCTTGGCGGCGGCGTAGGTCAAGGCCCGGTCGCCGCGCACCGCCCACATGACGTCGGGCGAAATGGCGGCTTCTTCCACCGGCACGCCGTCGATGGCGACGATTCGGCCGCGTAATGACGCGACCCGGCGGTAATCGCCGCCGTTGGCCGATTGGGCGATGGCTTTGTCGAACCGTTCGGCCTGATGGTTTTGAATGTCTACGAAAAAGAACGCCGGGGCCCGGTCGGGCAGCGACTCGGCGATTTGGTGACGGATGTTACCGTCGATGAGCGCGATGGCCACCAGGACCGAAAGGCCGAGACCGAGCGATAGCATCACGCCGCTGGTCCGGTTGCCGGGCCGGTGCAGATTGGCCACGCCTAACCGCCACTCGGCGGGCATCCGGGCCTGTTTGAGCCGCTTGGCCAGGGCCGTGGCGCTCTGTGCGCCGCCCTTCAGCAAGGCCATGGCAAGGATCGTTCCGCCAACGAACCAATAGGCGAAAGTGCGGTCGAGCGCCGTCAGAACGGTCAAAAGGGCGAGGCTGGCAAAAAAGGCCAGCACCAGAATGACGGAACGGGGCGAAGACCAAAGCGACACGGTGACGATTCGGTCACGGAACAATTGCGATGCGGGGACCAGACGGCCTTTGAGCAGCGGCCAAAGAGCGAAGCAAAGGGTGGTTAGAAGACCGAAGACGGCAGCCAGCAAAAGGGCTCCGGGATATATGGCCGGTTCGGGAGCGGCGGGCAGCAACCCGGCCATGAAATGGGCTCCCAGATAAGGCAGTCCGGCCCCCAAGGCCAACCCCGCGACGGTTCCCATCAGACCGAGTCCGAGGATTTGCAGGAGATAGGCGGTAAAGATCAGCCGCGCCGGAGCGCCCAGGCATTTCAACGTGGCGATGGTCGCGGTTTTACGTTCCAGGTAGCTCTCCACCGCGTTGCCGATGCCGATGCCGCCGATTAACAGGGCGGTCAGACCGACAAACGAGAGAAACAGGGTCATCCGGTCGACGAAGCGTTGAACCCGGGGGGCGGCGTCGGCGGTATCTCTGATGCGCCACCCGGCCTCGGGGTGGGCGGCGGTGAGCCGGTCCTTAAACGCCTGGGGCGTCTCGTCGGCGTTGAGGCGAATTCGGTAATGATAGCGGAGCTGACTGCCCGGTTGGATGAGCCCGGTGGCTTCGAGGTTGTCGATCCCGATCATCAGACGCGGGCCGAAGTTGAGCACGTTGGCGACCCGGTCCGGTTCCTTTTTGATCGTCGCGCGGATTTGGAAGCTCTGCTCGCCGACCGTAAGGGTGTCGCCGAGCTTAAGGCCGAGCCGCGGTAACAGGTTGGCGTCAGTGACCGCGCCCGCAACGCCGTTTATCGTTCCAAGAGCCGTTGCCAAGGGCTGCGGCGGCTCCAGCGCCATTGTCCCAACCAGGGGATAGGCGTCGTCCACCGCCTTCAATTCAACCAGACGAAACGCGTCCTTTCCGTCGTTGGCCATGGCGCGCATTTCAACCACGGTCGAAAGGGCCGCGGTATCGGTTTTGAACGTGGCGATCTGTTCTTCGGTTGCCGGGCGTTGGACCAGCCGAATATCCACGTCGCCGCCCAGCAGCGCCATTCCGTCGCGCAACAGCCCTTCGCGGATCGATTGGGAGGTGGAGCCGACGGCGGCAATCGCCATGACGCCGAGGATCAGGCAGGCCAGCATGATGCGAAAGCCCTTCAGCCCGGAGCGGAATTCCCGCCGGGCGAGGGTAAAGGCCAGCCCGAGGTCGTTCATTCAGCCGCCTTGTCGGAAAGTCCGTCGCTGATCTGGCCGTCTTCCACATGGACGATGCGGCCGCAGCGCTCGGCCAAAACGGGATCGTGGGTAATCAGCAAAAGCGTGGTGCCCATCCGGTCTTTCAGATCGAACAAAAGATCCATCACCTTATGACCGGTCGCGCCGTCCAGGTTGCCGGTCGGTTCGTCGGCCAGCAGCAGCGAGGGCTCGGGGGCAAAGGCGCGGGCCAGGGCGACCCGTTGCTGTTCGCCGCCCGACAGTTGGCCCGGATAGTGGCTCAAGCGGTGATCCAGCCCGACCGCTTCCAGTTGGGCGCGGGCTTTGTCGAAGGCTTTTTTGTCTCCGGCGAACTCCAGCGGAACGGCGACGTTTTCCAGCGCGGTCATGGTCGGGATCAGATGAAAATCCTGGAACACGATGCCGACGTGATCGCGGCGAAAGGTCGCCAGGCCGTCCTCGTCGAGCTTGGTCAGATCGATTCCGGCGGTTTCAACGACCCCGGAGGTGGCGCGTTCCAATCCGGCGACAATCATCAGCATGGAGGTTTTGCCCGACCCCGATGGGCCGACCACGCCGATGGTCTCGCCGCGGGCGACATCCAAATCGACCCCGCGTAAGATGTTGACCGGACCGGCTTCACTGTCCAGGGTGAGATGAAGGTCGCGGAGCCGAACTGAGGATTCTGATGTCATCGAATGTCGCCGTTGTTTTAAATCTTAAGTCCCGATATGGCCGCTTTTGCGCGGCTGTCAATGCCGTGGCGGTGGCGAGCCTATTCCTTTTCGCCTGTCCTGTCCAAGCGGCGGGTGCTCAAAAATTGTTGATCTTGGGCGATAGCTTGACCGCCGGATACGGTCTGCCGCAAGCGGAGTCTTTTCCCTCTCAGTTGGAAAAAGCCCTGCAAGAGGAGGGACTTGCGGTCTCGGTTATCAACGCCGGCGTTTCCGGCGATACCACGGCGGGCGGCCTGGCGCGGCTCGACTGGGCGCTTAACGATAGGCCCGATGCGGCAGTTGTCGAGTTGGGCGCCAACGACGGCCTGCGCGGGCTCGACCCGGGGCAAAGCGAGGCCAACCTGGCGGCGATTTTGGACCGGCTGAAAGAAGAGGGCATTCCCGTTCTATTGGCTGGTATGTTGGCGCCGCCGAATCTAGGGCAACGGTATGGCAAGGCGTTCAACGGCATGTATGAGCGGTTAGGGGCCAGGGACGGGGTGATATTTTATCCGTTTTTTCTCGAAGGCGTTGCCGCTGACCCAGGGCTCAATCAGGCCGACGGTATTCATCCGAATAAACAAGGCGTTGCGGTCATCGTTGAACGGATTTTGCCCGCCGTGAAAAAGCTCATGGCGGTTGCCCGGAAGAAATAAGCGACCATATGAAAAAGACAGCATAAATCGATGGAGGGATAATGGACCGGGAGAACGACTTCAAGGCGGTACAAGTGGTTGGAGAAGACTGGGCGCATGTGGCGCAAGCCTGTGTCGATGCGCTGAACCCTTTGCCTGAAGGCGCCAACATCGGATTTCTTTACGTCACCGACGTTCTCTCGACCGACATGCCCTCGGTTTTGACCTATCTTCGCCAACGCACCGGGATCACCCACTGGGTCGGCGGCATCGGCGCGATGATTTGCGGCATCGGCGGCGAGATCGCCGATATGCCGGCCGCCGCCGCCATGGCCGCAACCCTGCCCGAACAATCCTTCCATGTCCTCAAATCCCTCAAGAGCGATCTTCTGGAAATTGACGATGCGACCTGGGAGTGGATTTCCGAAAAAACGCCGGCGTTGGCGCTTCTGCACGGCGATCCGGCCAACCCGGACATCGTTGGCTTGGTCGAGTCGCTGGCCGAAAAAACCGGTGCGTTTTTGGTCGGCGGATTGACCTCGGCGCGGGTCGATTCGGTTCAACTGGCCGACCGGATCATGGGCGGCGGCTTGACCGGCGTTTTGTTCGCCCCCGAGATTGGCGTGGCGACCGGGATGAGCCAGGGGTGCCGTCCGATCGGCGAGCCCCATGTGGTCTCCGACGCCTTGGAAAACGTCATGGTCGGGCTGGACGGCGAAAAAGCGCTCGACGTTTTGACCCGCGAAACCGGGGCGAAGTCCCGCGACGAGCTTCAGGCGCTGGCCGGGCGGCTGCATATCGCTTTGCTGGTCGAAGGGTCCGATATGGGCGATTACATGGTGCGCAATCTGGTCGCCATCGACCCCTCCCGCGGCTGGATCGGGATCGGCGGAGAAATAACGCCGGGAACGCGCATTCAATTCGTCGAGCGCGATCCCATTTCCGCCGAGCTCGATCTGCGCCGCATGGCCGAGAACATCAGGGGCCGCTTGAACGGCGCACCGAGGGGCGGGGTCTATGTCAGCTGTGTGGCCCGCGGCGTCAATATGTTCGGCAAGGCGGGGCGGGAGCTTGCCATCCTCAACGACGTCTTGGGCGATTTTCCATTGGTCGGCTTCCATTCGGCGGGCGAAATTTCCCACAACCGGGTCTACGGCTACACTGGAGTCTTGACCCTGTTTACCTAACCCGGTGACACTAGAGTGCGATCGGGTTAGGTTTACGCATTATTGGCGTAAGCCTAACCCGTGAATCGCCCTCTAAACTGTTGATAGGGGCGGATTCACGCTTTAAGCGGAATCACTAAAAGTGATTCCACCTAAAACGATCCGACCCTAACCAGAAGCCATCTCGATTCGGGGACCAAATTTCATGGACTATACCAAGCTAGGGCGTAGCGGCATCGAAGTCAGTCGCATTTGCCTGGGCTCCATGACGTGGGGCGAGCAGAACAGCGAAGCCGAAGGTCACGCCCAGATGGACCGGGCGTTCGAACGCGGGGTCAATTTCATCGATACCGCCGAGATGTATCCCAGTTCACTGCGCAAAGAGACCTATGGCGACACCGAGCGGATCGTCGGCAGCTGGATGGCGGCGCGCGGCAACCGCGACAAGGTGGTGCTGGCGACCAAGGTGATCGGCCCCGGCGATATGTTCACCTATATCCGCGGCGGCAATCTCAAACATACGGAACAGGGGATCACGGCCGCCTTGGAGGAAAGCCTGAAACGGCTTAAAACCGACTATGTGGACCTCTACCAAATCCATTGGCCGGACCGGAACACCAACTACTTCGGCCAGCGCGGCTATAACCCAGCCAACGAGCGGGACTTTACGCCGCCCGACGAAGTGTTGACCACGCTGGATAAGTTGGTCCGGGCGGGGAAAATCCGCGCCATCGGCCTCTCCAACGAAACGCCTTGGGGGGTGATGAAATATCTCGCGCTTTCCGATGCGTTGGGTAAGGCGCGGGTGGTATCGGTGCAAAACCCCTACAGCCTGTTGAACCGGCTCTACGACGGCGGCTTGGCCGAGATTTCCCTGCGCGAAGAGGTCGGGCTTTTGGCCTATTCGCCGCTGGCTTGCGGGTGTCTGTCGGGCAAGTACCTGGACGGACAATCGCCCGCCGGGGCGCGGTTGACCCTCTGGCCGGGGCGCTACAAACGCTACACCAGCCCGTCCGGCCTTAAGGCGACCGAGGAATACGTGGCGCTGGCCCGGCAAAATGGCCTCGACCCGTCGCAAATGGCGCTGGCCTATCTGCTGACCAAGCCGTTCCTCGCCGCGGCGATTATCGGGGCGACGACCATGGAACAATTGGACGTCAATTTAGGGTCCGTCGACGTGACGTTGACCGACGAGGTATTGAACGGCATCGAAGCCATCCATAAAGCCAACCCCGACCCGGCGCCTTAGGAGGGCCTGACCATGCGGCTATTCATCGCCATCCGGCCCACGCCCCCGATCCTCCAGCAATTGGAGTTGATGTGCGGCGGGTTGCCCAAGGCCCGCTGGATCACGCCGGAAAACATGCATATCACCATGCAGTTTTTGGGCGAGGTGGAGCGGGCCGACGCCGAATTGCTGGATGCGGAACTGGCGACCATCCGCCAAAACAAGTTCTCGATTGCGTTGGCCGGTCTCGGGACCTTCGACAAAGGCAAGAAGCCGGGGGTGCTCTGGGCCGGAGTGCGGTCGTCCGAGCCTTTGATGGAACTGCGGACCCGTTGCGCGGCGGCGGTGCGCCGCGCCGGACTTACGGCGGATGAGCGCAAATTCAAGCCGCACCTGACCCTGGCCCGGTTCAAAGATCCCATTCTCGACCGGATCGGCGCTTACATGGCGGTGCGTGAGCCGTTTTCGACGCCCGAGTTCGAGGTCGACCGGTTTATCCTGTTCCGCAGCCACCTGGGCCGCGGTCCGGCCCACTACGAAGAAGTCGCCGACTATCCTTTAGTCGGTTAACCGCTTCCCAATATCATTCATGGTTTCGCAAACAACGGTTGCGCCGGCCTGTTTCAACCGGGCGGCGTAGCCGTCGCCGCAATGGCTGCCGCCGGAAAATCCGATGACCTGCATCCCGGCGGCCAGCGCCGCCTCAATGCCGACCGGACTGTCTTCAATCACCAGACATCGTTTCGGATCGGCGTTCATTTCATTTGCGGCCCACAAAAACAAATCGGGGGCCGGTTTACCTCGGGCGACGTTTTGCGCGCTGAACAGATGCGGGTGGAAAAAACCGATCAGGCCGGTGTGGGTGAGGGAGTGGCGGATTTTTTCCGGGCTGCCGCTGGAGGCGACGCATTTGGCAATGGTCAGACGTTCCAACACTTGGCGAACGCCGGGGATGGGTTTGAGGTCGCGCTCGAACGCCGCCCGGTCGCGGGCCCGTAAATCTTCCTCGAAGGTAGTGGGCAAGGTGACGCCGTCTTCAGTCTCGATTTTATCGTGGACGGTTTTTAAGCTGCAGCCGGTGAACCGCTTGCGCGATTCTTCCGGGCTGATGGCGATTCCTTGTTCGGCCAGGTAAGCGGCCAGTTCCCGGCTGGCGATCATTTCACTGTCGACCAAAACCCCGTCGCAGTCGAAAAGCACCAGCTCAAACTCAATCATGCTGCCCAAGGAGACTTTCGAACGTATGATCTTCATCGACCGGTTTGGCGGTCCACTCGGCGTAGACCGCGTCGATCATCCGGTCGCGCAGCATGGCGAACTCTCCGGTTTCCGGATCGACATAGGCCAAAAACCGTTGCGACCGCGGGTCGTCGAGCACCTGCAGATAATACCGCCCCTTGGCCTTGACCAGATCGCCCGGTTCCGGCGCGCCGTCTTTCGCCGGTCCCGGCGTAATTTCGATGGTCAGTTCCAGGTCGTGCGCTTCGACCTCCGGGTCGTAATAGTGCAGTTTCAGCGGCCTCTCATGCGGCTCAAGCGGGATCAGGTAGTGGTGCAGGTAGTCTTTGCTTTGGCGGTGAACCTTGAGAAGCAGGGCCTTGCCCTCCGCCGTGCCGTGGATGACCAGGTTGCCGGTGTCGATTTCATAAAGCGGCCGTTTCATTTCTTCACATCCATTTTTTCGAGATTGCCCTGCGCCGCCAAGGCCGCCGGACTGCCGGGCGCCGCTTCAAGCAGGGCGAGCCAAGCCTTGCGGGCCCCGTCGTCGTCGCCGGTCAGGCGTAAAAGATTGCCTTTTTCCAGCAGGGCGTCCGGTTGGTCCGGGTGCATGGAGAGCGCCTTATCGATGTCTTCCCGCGCCAGATCGAAGCTGTCGAGGTAGCGGTAAGCGGTGGCGCGGAACACCAGGGCGTCGATCCGCGCCGGGTCGAGTTCGAGCGCGTGATTGAGATCGTCGATGGCCTGAAAATACAGCTTATCGGCGGCTTTGGCCTGGGCCCGGTCAACCAGCAACTCGACCGATTCGGGGTCAAGCTCCAGGGCGGCGGTCTGGACGTCGCGGGCCCGCCCGAAGGACCCGGCCAGCAGCCAGGCCTGCCCGGCTTGGCCCAACAGTTGGGCGCGGAACGGGTCTTCGGCCTTGATGTCCTGGGCCAGCTTTTCCAGCCGCTCGGCCCCTTCCTTGTAGAATTTCAGCCCAATCAAGGCGACCGCCGCGCAGTGGTCGGCGCCGTGCCCGCCGCCCAGATCGTGCCACTCCAGGGCGGCGTCGAAGGCCTTGTCCGGGTCGTTGATGGCAAGCCGCATGCAGGCTTCGTAGCGCTTGGCGTTGTCGATGGTTTCGGCCTGGGCCTGCGATAGAGCGGCCATGGACAGCAGGAAAGCGGTAAAAAGGAAAAAGGGGCGCATGGTTTTCCTGTGATTGGAAATCATTGGAGGCTAGAGTCGGAAAGAACGGCAACAAATGCAAGTGCGGGACACTTCGGTGAGCGATAAAAATCATCTTTTCGTCTTTGGGCTCGGTTACAGCGCCCGGTTTCTCTGCCGCGAACTGGCCGAAAATGGCTGGACGATCAGCGGGACCTGTCAAAGCGAAGAAAAAAGGGCCGAGTTGGAGGCCGAGGGCATTCAGGCCTATCTGTTCGACCGGCAACGGCCCCTCGAAAACTTTTCCGATGTTTTGGCGACGGTTACGCACCTGTTGAGCTCGGTGCCGCCCGACAAGGATGGCGACCCGGTGATCGACGAGCACGGCGACGATCTGATGCATGCCGCCCATCTTGAGTGGATCGGCTATCTCTCAACCACCGGGGTTTACGGCGATACGGGCGGCCGCTTGGTCGACGAATCGGCGACCCTGCACCCGACCAGCGAGCGCAGCCGCCGGCGCGTCGCCGCCGAGGCCGAATGGTGGGCTTTGCTTGAGGAACGCGGCCTGCCGGTCCATCTGTTCCGGCTTTCCGGCATTTACGGCCCTGGGTACTCGACCCTGGACAGGGTGCGCGACGGGACGGCCAAGCGGGTGGTGCGCAAGGGTCATGTCTTCTCGCGTATCCACGTGGCCGATATCGCCCAGGTGCTGCGCGCCTCGATGACTGCGCCGCATCCGGGTGCGGCCTACAATCTCTGCGATGACGAACCGGCCCCGCCCGCCGATCTGACCACCTTCGCCTGCGATCTCCTAGGCGTCGAGCCGCCGCCCGAGCAGGACTATGAAGAGGTGTCGAAAACCATGAGTAAAATGGCTTTGTCCTTTTGGCAGGACAACCGGCGCGTCGACAACACGCGGATCAAGGAAGACCTGGGGGTGACGCTCAAATACCCCAATTACCGCGAGGGCCTGAGAGCGATTTTCGAGGGGGAAGGGTAGTTACTTAACCCCAATGTCCTCGAACCGGTGGGTTTCCTCGTTGTAGGCGGTCAGTGAGCCGCTATCGATGTCGATGTGCCAGCCGTGCAGCCCCAGGGTGCCCGCGCGGAGACCGTCGCGGATGCAGGGAAAGCCTTTGAGGTTCTCCAGCGACACCAAAATGGCCGCCTTTTCGCAGGCCGCCGCCTGCTCGTCGACCGGGGCGTCCGGATGGGTTTCCAACACTTGCCGATGGGCGCTGCGGGCGATGTCGATCCAGGCCGGGATGAAAAAGCAGCCGTCGGTGCCGCGTTTGATGTCCTGAAACAGGGCGCGGATGCCGCCGCAGTAGGCATGACCCATCACCAGGATATGTTCGACATTGAGGTGGTGCACCGCGTATTCGAGCGCGGCGCTGGTGCCGTGGTAGGTGGTGTCGGGTTGGTAGGGGGGCACCAGATTGGCGACGTTGCGGACGACGAAAATATCGCCCGGCTCGGTGCCGAGAATGGTCGCCGGGCTGACCCGCGAATCGGCGCAGGCGATGACGCAGACTTTCGGGCTTTGGCCTTCTTTGGCCAACTCCTTGTAGAGTCGCCGCTTGTCGACATAATGCCCTTCAAGGAAATTTTTGTAGCCGACCTTCAGCTTTTCCATGGCATCCATTTACGCGCCCTCCAATTGATCCAACAGCCCGCCGACCGTTTTGAGCAGACGGTCGATATCCTGGTCGCGGCTGAGACGGTGGTCGCCGTCCTTGATGAGCGTCGTCACCACATCCTCGGCGGCCAGCTTCTCGGCAATCTCCAGCGATAAGCGCCAGGGAACGTCCGGATCGCCCATGCCGTGCAGCAGCCTTACCGGACAGTTTATTTGCACAGACGGCGAATTAAGCACAAGGCGATTTTTACCGTCTTCGATCAGTTTTAGGGTAAACGGCGTCGGGTCGGGGCCGTATTCGCTCTTAATGTAGAGCACCCCCTTGTCGTGCAGTTCTTTGCGTTGCGCCTCGGAAATTTCGCTTTCGTAGAAGCCGACGGTGAAATCGGGCGCGGGCGCGATGCCGACCAGTCCGGCGACGCGGCTCGGGCGGGCCAGGGCCATCAGCATCATGATCCAGCCGCCCATGGAGGAGCCGACCACCACCTGTGGCCCGTCGGTTAAACGATCCAAGGCGTAGACAGCGTCTTCGGCCCACTGGCCGATGGTGCCGTCTTCGAAATCACCCGACGATTCGCCATGACCGGTATAGTCGAAACGCAGGAAGGACTGGCCGCGCTCCCGGCAAAAGGCCTCAAGCGCCAAGGCTTTGCCGCCTTCCATATCCGACATGAAACCGGTGCAAAAGACCACGCCGGGGGTCTTGCCTTCCGTTTTATGGTAGGCAATTGTGGCGCCGTCGGATTCGCGTGCTAATATTTGTTTGGTATTGGTAGTTTTATCTGCGGTCATTATTTATTTCAGTTGTTTGAACGGCTTGAACGATTTTGAGGACTTATGGACGATAGCCCGGACCATACCATTAATCACGGCGATGAGGAACGCCCCGGTTATATTCCCGAAGGCGCAACCGAGCTGGGCCGCCGGGCGACCGTGTTGCAGATTCTGCCCGAACTGGTCACCGGCGGGGTCGAGCGGGGTACGGTCGAGGTGGGCCTGGCCATCGCCGAAGCGGGCGGCCGCTCGCTGGTCGTTTCCAACGGTGGGCCGATGGTCCATGAGTTGACCCGCGCCGGTGCCGAGCATTTCGAATTGCCGGTTCATTCGAAGAATTATTTCGTCATGCGCAAAAACGCCGAGCGGCTTGCCGACTTGATCCGGACCGAAGGCGTCGACATCGTTCACGCCCGCTCGCGCGCCCCGGCCTGGAGCGCCTATTGGGCGGCCAAAAAAACCGGCGTGCATTTCGTCACCACGTTTCACGGCACCTATTCGCACGAAAACTGGTTCAAGCGGCGATACAACTCGGTGATGACCAAGGGCGAAAAGGTCATCGCCATTTCCAGCTTCATCGCCGGGCACCTGCGGAAAATCTACGGCGTGCCCAAAGACCGCATTCGCATCGTGCCGCGCGGCGTCGATTTGGCGCGGTTCGACCCGGATGTGGTGAGCTCGGAGCGGATGATCCATCTGGCCGGCAAGTGGCGTCTGGACGACGGCGTGCCGGTGGTCATGCTGCCGGGGCGGCTGACCCGCTGGAAAGGGCAAAGCGTGTTCATCGACGCCGTGGCCGAACTGGGGCGGCGCGACGCCCGGTTTGTGCTGGTCGGTTCCGATCAGGGCCGGTCCGCCTACCGCCGGGAGCTGGAGCAACAGATCGACGCCAAGGGGCTCAATGACATCGTGCGGATTATCGATCAGTGCGACGACATGCCGGCAGCCTACAAGCTGACGGATTTGGTTATTTCGGCCTCAACGGACCCCGAAGCCTTCGGACGGGTCGCCGCCGAGGCCCAGGCGTTGGGCCGTCCGGTGATCGCGACCAATCACGGCGGGGCCAAGGAAACGGTGATCGACGGCGAAACCGGCTGGCTGGTGCCGCCGGGAGATGCTTCGGCCATGGCCAAGGCCATTGGCGAAGCCCTCGACATGAGCGAATCGGCGCGCTCCCGTATGGCGGAGAATGCCATCGCCAACATTCGCGACAATTTCACCAAAGACACCATGTGCGCCCGCACCCTCGAAGTCTACAACGAGGTGCTGGCCGAGGAGATTTCGAACCGGTGAGGGAATTTTCCGATGTCATTCCGGGGCCGCAAAGCGGAACCCGGAATCCAGGAATCTCTCGGGCGGCAACCTCTCTGGATTCCGGGTTCTCGCTGTGCGAGCCCCGGAATGACGGGTGATGTTGATGACCGAACGTATTCTGGTCATCAAACTGGGCGCGCTGGGCGATTTCGTTCAGGCCATGGGGCCGATGGCGGCGATCCGCGCCCATCATCCGGATGCCGAGATTACGTTGCTGACCGCCAAGCCCTACGCGGCGCTGGGCGAGGCCTGCCCCTACGTGGATAGGGTGTGGGTCGACGAACGGCCCAAGGCGTTGCAGATCGGCAAATGGCTGGAGTTGCGCGGACGGCTAAGAAGCGGCGGTTTTGCGCGGGTCTACGATCTGCAAACCTCCGACCGCAGCGGCTTTTACGCCAAGCTGTTGGGCGGCGCCGTCGAGTGGTCGGGGATCGCCAAAGGCTGCTCGCACCCCCACGCCAACCCCAATCGCGATTTCATGCACACCATCGAGCGCCAGGCCGAACAGCTCGCCATGGCCGGGATTGCCGAAACGCCGTTGCCCGATCTTTCCTGGGCCGAGGCCGATCTGTCGCGCTTCGCGCTTCCGGGGCGGTTTGCCCTGTTGGTGCCGGGCGGCGCGCCCCATCGTCCGGCCAAGCGCTGGCCGCCTGCGAATTTCGGCGCGTTGGCCAACCGCTTGCTGGACGCGGAAATTCTGCCGGTGATCTTAGGGGCTGGGGCCGAGGCCGAGATTGGGAAAGCAATTTCCGATGTTTGCCCGGGTGCGCGCAGCCTGATCGGCGAAACCGGTTTTCTTGAAATCGCCGCCTTGGCGAAACAGGCGGCCCTGGCCGTCGGGAACGACACCGGGCCGATGCACATCATCACCCTGTCCGGCTGTCCGTCGGTGGCGCTCTATTCCCATGAGTCCGATCCCGCCTTGTGCGCGCAACGGGGGCCACAAGTGACGATCCTGCGTAAGCAGACGTTGCAAGAAGTCACTACCCAGGAAGTTTGGGATGCGCTTGGCCCCGCAATCCCTTGACAGAGCCGCTTAAGCGCCTAAATTGCGCCGGTTCAAACGTCTCATTTGTGTGCTTAAGGCGAAATCATGGTTGCGATTACCCTTCCGGACGGCAGCGTCCGCTCCTACGACGGCCCGGTGACGGGCGCAGAAATTGCCGCTGAAATCGGCCCGGGCCTGGCGAAAGCCGCTCTGGCGGTCAAGGTGAACGGCGAGTTGTGGGACCTCACTCGGGCGATCGACACCGATAGCGATTTGGCCATCGTCACCGCCAAGGACGGCGAAGACGCGCTGGAGCTTTTGCGCCACGACGCGGCCCACGTCATGGCCCAGGCGGTCCAGGAGCTTTATCCCGGCACTCAGGTGACCATCGGCCCGGCTATCGAAAACGGCTTTTACTACGACTTCGCCCGCGACGAAGCCTTTACGCCCGAGGATCTGGAAAAGATCGAAAAGCGGATGGGTGAAATCGTCGATAGGGACTTAGCCATCGAGCGCGAGGTCTGGGACCGCGACGAGTTGATCGCCAAGTTCAAGTCCATGGGCGAGCACTACAAGGCCGAAATCATCGAAAGCATTCCTGCCGGCGAAGACGTCACCGTCTACCGGCAGGGCGACTGGTTCGATATGTGCCGTGGCCCGCACCTGCCGTCGACCGGCAAGCTGGGCAAGCACTTCAAGCTGATGAAACTGGCCGGCGCTTATTGGCGCGGCGACGCGAAGAACGCCATGCTTCAGCGCATCTACGGCACGGCCTGGGCCGACAAGAAGCAGCTGAAAGCCTACCTCCATATGCTGGAAGAGGCCGAAAAGCGCGACCACCGCCGCTTGGGCCGGGAGATGGAGTTGTTCCATCTGCAGGACGTGGCCCAGGGCAGCGTGTTCTGGCACCCCAAGGGCTGGACGCTGTATCGCGCCGTGCAGGACTACATGCGCCGCCGTCTCGACAATGCGGGCTACGTGGAGGTCAACACGCCGCAACTGGTCGACCGGGTGTTGTGGGAAGATTCCGGCCACTGGGAAAAATTCCGCGAGGCGATGTTCGTCGCCGAGTCCGAAGACCGGACCTTGGCGATCAAGCCGATGAACTGCCCCTGCCACGTTCAGATTTTCAAGAAAGGCACGACCAGCTACCGCGATCTGCCGTTGCGCATGGCCGAGTTCGGCAGCTGTCACCGCAACGAACCGTCGGGCGCGTTGCACGGCCTGATGCGGGTGCGCGCCTTCACCCAGGACGACGCCCATATTTTCTGTACCGAAGACCAGATCACGTCGGAAACCAAAGAGTTCTGCGATCTGCTTTTGGAGATCTACAAGGACTTTGGGTTCGAGGACGTGGTGGTTAAGTTCTCCGACCGTCCCGAAGTGCGCGCCGGATCTGACGAAACCTGGGACAAAGCGGAAAACGCTTTGAAGGAAGCCACCGAGGCGGCTGGCTTGGAATGGTCGCTCAATCCGGGCGAAGGGGCGTTCTACGGACCCAAGCTCGAGTTCGTTTTGCGCGACGCCATCGGCCGCGATTGGCAGTGCGGCACGCTGCAGGTCGACTTCGTTTTGCCCGAGCGGTTGGACGCCACCTACGTGGGCGCGGACGGCGAAAAACACCGTCCGGTGATGCTTCACCGGGCCATTTTGGGTTCGTTCGAGCGCTTCCTCGGCATTTTGATCGAAAACTTCGCCGGAAAGTTCCCGCTTTGGATGGCGCCGACCCAGGCCGTGGTGGCGACGATCACCAACGAGTCGGATGGCTACGCCGAGGAGGTTTTGAAAACCCTGAAAGCGGCGGGAATCCGGGCGGAAATCGACCTGCGGAATGAAAAGATCAACTACAAGGTCCGCGAACACAGCCACGCAAAAGTGCCGGTGATGTTCGTCGTCGGGGCGCGCGAGGCCGAACAACGGACCGTCGCCGTGCGTCGTTTAGGCGGGAAAGAGCAAGAATTTCTTGCGCTTGACGAAGCAGTCGGTAGATTAAGAGAGGAAGCGGCGGCCCCGTACTGACGGGTTCGCCAATGAGTTAAAGTACCGTGTGCTGCCGGAGACGTTCTTCCGGCGCGGGCTTTTTGGCGTTGGCTGGATAGGAGGATGTCCTGTTCGAAGAATGTACTAAGCGGCGGCAACGGTTGGCGATAGGAGAAGTGGCATAGCCAGAAGACCGTTTGCGGCGCCGCCGTCCAAGGATACCGGACCGCGCGTCAACGAAGATATCGATGCTCCCAAAATTCGTCTCGTCGGCGCAGACGGCGAGATGGTCGGAGTCGTAACCGTCAAGGAAGGTATAGAAGCGGCCTTGGCGGCGGGACTCGACCTAGTCGAAGTTTCTCCAAACGCCGAACCGCCCGTCTGTAAGGTGCTTGATTACGGCAAGTACAAGTACGAGCTCCAGAAAAAGAAAGCCGAGGCCAAGAAGAAGCAGAAGGTCGTCGACGTTAAGGAAATCAAGATGCGTCCCGGCATCGACGAGCACGACTATCAGGTCAAGCTTAAGGCGGCGACGAAATTCCTGTCCTCGGGCGACAAGGTCAAGGTGACCATCCGTTTCAGGGGCCGTGAGCTGTCCCGTCAGGAGTTGGGCATGGAAGTCTTGCGGCGGTTCCAGGCCGATTTGGAGGAGATGTCCAAAATCGAGCTGACGCCGAAGATGGAAGGCCGCCAGATGATCATGGTCTTGGCCTCGACCCAATAAAGAACAAATACTGGGCGGACCGCGAGTTTGCGACAAAGTTTATCGATTCGGACACCCGCTGTATTTGGCGGGTGTTTCTTATTGAAAAAGCGTCCATTACCCCTTGCGTTCCCTTGCTTTGCCCGCTATAACCCGCGCTTCGAATTGGACGGTGAGGCCCAAAGGGTATGCCCAGCCGTCTTGATGTGGACGACCACACTTTAATTTAAAGGACGTCGAAATGCCCAAGATGAAGACGAAGTCGAGCGCCAAGAAGCGCTTCAAGCTGACCGCCTCCGGTAAGGTGCGGGCGGCCGTGGCCAACAAGCGTCACGGCATGCGTAAACGGCCTACCAAAATGATCCGTCAGGCCCGTCGCACCATGATCCTTTGCGATGCGGACGCCCGCCTCGTAAAATCTTATATGCCGAACGGCTAAGCGAAGGAGAGTCAGCACATGTCCCGCGTTACAGCTGGAACGACCCGTGCCGCCCGGCACAAAAAAGTCATTAAGTTGGCCAAAGGCTATCAGGGCCGTGGCAACAACAGTTTCCGTGTCGCCGTCGAGAAGGTCGAAAAAGGTCTTCAGTACGCTTACCGCGACCGCCGTAACAAGAAACGCTCTTTCCGCGCTCTGTGGATTCAGCGGATCAACGCCGGCGCCCGCGAGCACGGCTTGACCTATTCCCGGATGATGGACGGCCTTAACAAGGCCGGCGTCGAGATCGATCGTAAGGTTCTTTCCGACCTCGCCATCCGTGAACCGGAAGCGTTTAAGGCTTTGGTGGAACAGGCTCAGGCCGCTCTCGCCAAGACCGCTTAAAGCGCTTTTAGCGTTCTTAAACATCTGGTCTGTATTTCAAGGGGGTCCTGAGTTCCGCTCAGGGCCCCCTTTTGCTGTATGGAAAGTTAGGAACTTTAGATGGATAACGTCGAAACCCTGCGATCCGAACTTCTGGACGCGGTCAATGCCGCGGGGGATGTAAAAGCCCTCGACGACGTGCGCGTCGAAGCCTTGGGCAAAAAAGGGCGTATCACCGGCTTGATGAAAAACTTGGGCCAGATGGACCCGGAGGCCCGTAAGGAAGCCGGTAAGGCGCTCAACATCTTAAAAGGCGAAGTGGCCCAGGCCATTGAGGCCCGCAAGGAAGGTCTGGCGGCGTCCGAGCTGGACGCCAAGCTGGCGGCGGAAACCGTCGACGTCACCTTGCCCGCGCGGCCCGAGGCGCTGGGAAGCGTTCATCCGATCAGCCAGACCATCGACGAGGCGGTGGCGATCTTCGGCGAAATGGGCTTCACCGTGGCCGAGGGACCGGACATCGAAGAAGACTGGTACAACTTCTCGGCGCTCAATATCCCGCCCGAGCATCCGGCCCGCCAGGAGCACGACACTTTTTATCTGCCCAACGAGAAAGAGGGGCACCGCATGGTGCTGCGCACTCATACCTCGCCGGTGCAGATCCGCACCATGATGAAAGAAAAGCCGCCGATCCGCATCGTCTGCCCGGGGCGGACCTACCGTTGCGACTACGATGCGACCCACTCGCCGATGTTCCACCAGATCGAAGGCTTGGTGATCGATGAGAAAACCCATATGGGCCATCTGAAAGGCTGCCTGATCGATTTCTGCCGCGCCTTCTTCGGCGTCGACGACTTGCCGGTCCGGTTCCGGCCCAGCTATTTCCCCTTCACCGAGCCCTCTGCCGAAGTGGACATCGGCTGTACGCGGGAAGGCGGCGAGTTCAAGATCGGCCATGGCGACGACTGGCTGGAAATTCTCGGCTCCGGCATGGTCAACCCGCACGTGCTGGAAAACTGTGGCATTGATAGCACCAAATACCAGGGCTTCGCCTTCGGTATCGGCATTGAGCGGATGGCGATGCTGAAATACGGCATTCCCGATCTCCGCACTTTCTATGAATCCGATCTGCGCTGGCTGAGGCATTACGGTTTCCCCAGCCTATCCATACCCAGCATGGTGGGAGGGCTCGACCGATGAAATTCACCCTGAACTGGTTGAAAGACCATCTGGACACCGAGGCGAGCCTCAGCGAAATCACCGACGCGCTGACCATGATCGGCTTGGAACTTGAAGGGGCGGAAGACCGGGCCGAGGGCCTGGAAGATTTCGTCGTCGGCGAAGTCCTGACCGCCGAGAAGCACCCGGACGCCGACAAGCTGCAGGTATTGACCGTCAATAACGGCAAAGAGACCCTGCAGGTCGTCTGTGGCGCGCCCAACGCGCGCAAGGGCCTCAAAGGCGTGTTCGGCGGCGACGGCATGTATGTGCCGGGCATCGACTTCACCCTGAAGCCAGCCACCATCCGGGGCGTCGATTCCAACGGCATGATGCTGTCGGAGCGGGAAATGGGCCTGTCCGACGAGCATGCCGGCATTGTCGAGCTGGATGCGGACGCCGAGGTCGGCGCACGCGCCGTCGACGTGATGGGCTTGAACGATCCGGTGATTGAAATCGCCATTACCCCCAACCGCGGCGACTGCCTCGGCGTGCGCGGCATCGCCCGCGATTTGGCCGCCGCCGGGATCGGCACCTTGAAACCGCTCAATACCGACCCGGTCAAAGGCTCGTTCGATAGCCCGAAAAAGGTCCATCTGGATTTCTCCGACGACACCAAAAACGCCTGTCCGATGTTTGTCGGGCGCTACATCAAAGGCGTAAAGAACGGCCCGTCGCCCAAGTGGCTGCAGGACCGTTTGCGGGCCATCGGCTTGCGGCCCATTTCGGCGCTGGTCGATATCACCAACCTGGTGACCTACGATCTCTGCCGCCCGCTGCACGTGTTCGACGCCGACAAGGTGCATGGCGACATTCATGTGCGCCTCGCCAAGCCGGGCGAGAAAATTCTCGCGCTGGACGGCAAGGAATACGAGCTTGACGACACCATGACGGTGATCGCCGACGAGCAGGTTGCCGAAGCCATCGCCGGGATCATGGGCGGCGAAGTTTCCGGCTGTACCGATGAAACGGTCAACGTGTTCCTGGAAACCGCCTACTTCGACCCGGTTCGCACGGCGACCACGGGCCGCAAACTCAATCTTCAGTCCGATGCCCGCTACCGGTTCGAGCGCGGCGTCGATCCGAGCTTCCTTCATGACGCAACGGAAATTGCCACGCGTCTGATCCTTGAGCTCTGCGGCGGCGAAGCCTCCCATGTGGTGACGGCGGGCGAAGAACCCGACTGGCGGCGGGAGATTATCCTGCGCAAAGGCCGGGTCGAGGGGCTGACCGGGGTTAAGGTCGAAGACGCCGAGATCGAGCGCATGCTGACCGTGGTCGGCTGCGAAGTATCGCGCAACGCCGAAGGCGACTTCGTCGTTCAGGCTCCCGCCTGGCGGCCCGACATTCAGGCCGGTCATGACGGCGAAGCCTCGTTGGTCGAGGAGGTGGTGCGCTTGGTCGGGTACGACCGGATCGAGGCCGTGCCGCTGGAGCGTGAAACCGATTTGCCGACCCCGGCCCTGAGCGTCGAGCAGCAACGCCGCTCGACGGCCCGCCGGACGCTGGCTTCCCGCGGCATGGTCGAAACGGTCACCTACTCGTTCCTTTCCTCCGATCAGGCCGAACTGTTCGGAGGCGGTCAGGACTCGCTGAGGCTGGTCAACCCGATTTCCAGCGATCTCGACGTGATGCGCCCGTCCATTCTGCCCAACCTGATTGCGGCGGCCGGACGTAACGCCGACCGGGGCTTGCCCGAAGACGCGTTGTTCGAGGTTGGCCCCCAATACGCCGGAGATTCGCCCGAAGATCAGGCTTGGATGGCGACCGGTATCCGCTCCGTCTCGACGGGTCCGCGCAACTGGGCCCAGCCGCCGCGCCCGGTCGACGTGTTCGACGCCAAAGCCGACGCCCTGGCCGTTCTGGCGGCTCTGGGCGCGCCGGTCGACCGTCTGCAGGTCGAACAAGGCGGACCGGCCTATTACCACCCCGGCCGGTGCGGTGCGTTGAAAATGGGGCCGAAAAACACCTTGGCGCTGTTCGGTGAGGTTCATCCGGGCATTTTGAAAAAGATGGACGTCAAAGGGCCGGTCGTGGCGTTTGAAATTTTCGTCGATAATCTGCCCAAACCGAAAGCCAAAAAATCGGCGGCCCGTCCGCTGCTCAAGCTTTCGGCCTTCCAGCCGGTGGACCGGGATTTCGCCTTCGTCGTCGACAAGTCGGTTGCGGCGGGCGACATCCTGCGGGCGGCCTTGGGAGCCGACAAGAACCTGATTACCGACGCGACCGTGTTCGATGTGTTCGAAGGGGCGTCTTTGGGTGAAGGCAAGAAGTCGGTCGCGATCAACGTCACCCTTCAGCCGGTCGAGAAGACGCTGACCGACGAGGAAATCGAAGCCGTCGCCAAAAAGGTAATCGACAAGGTCACCGGCGCGACCGGCGGAGAATTGCGGGGATAGATAGGGTGCGGCGGCTTTTCTTGACTTTTTGGGTAAAATAGGATATTAATCCTTTTGTTTCGGCCGCCGCCCCTAATTCCAACCCATTGGTTTCACTGGCTTTTCAGTGAAAATGATAAATTTTGATAAGGATTTTTCCTGGCTTTAGGCGCTTATTGTTTTATTTCAATGGCTTAGACGGTTTTGCCTTGGGGTTTTCGTACCTTTAACAGCGGTTTTCGGAGTCTTTTTGGGCGTTTTTTGGTGGAATTTGATCGGGCGTCGGATGGGGTATTCTATTTCCGCTTCCTGAAGACGCCGACCACTTCCATGTGTCCGGTGAAGGGAAATTGGTCGACCGGGGTGACCTTCAACAGTTTGTAGCCGCCGTCGGTAAGAATTCTCGCGTCGCGGGCGAAGGTCGCCGGATTGCAGGAAACGCCGATCACCTGAGGCACGTCGGAAAGGGCGAGTTTTTCCACCTGTTCCTTGGCTCCGGCCCGCGGCGGGTCGAAGACGAGAACGTCGAATTGCGAGACTTCCTTGACCGTCAGGGGCTGACGGGACAGATCGCGGACAATGCCGGTGATCCGGCCGCCCAGGCTCGCGCGCCCCGCCCCGGTTTCCAAAGCCCGTACTTGCGCCTCGGCGCCTTCGAAGGCGGTGATATGGGCTCCGGTTGCGGTAAGCGGAAAGGTGAAGCTGCCGCAGCCGGCATACAATTCCGCGATGTTTTTCGGCGAACCTTCGATCCCGGCGAGGACGGCTTTGACCAACAGGGATTCGCCCGCCTTGCTGGGCTGCAAAAATGCCGCAGCGGGCAATTCGACTGCCGCCGCGCCGAAGCTGAGGACGGCGGCGCGGCGTTGAACCACCAGTTCCGGGTCTTTGCCGTTCGGGTCGCGCCAGGAGACGCGGGCGACGTCGTGGCCGTCGGCAAACCGGGAGAGCGCTTCCAAGCGGCTGCGGTCGAGGCCGCCGGGCCAGATGAAGGTTATGTCCGGTCCGGTATCGCTCATATTGATGGCGATGTCGCCGCGCTCTCCGGGACCGGCGAAGTCGGCAATGGCGTCCTTCAAGGCCGGAACCAAGGCGTTTAAGCCGGCAACCATCAAAGGACAGGCTTCAATATCGACCACGTGATGGCCGAGTCGTTGGTTGAAGCCGACAATCGGTCCGTCGGCCGTCATCAGAGCCTCGAAAGTCGCGCGCCGCCGGGCGCCGAGAGGGACGCTTTGCAGCGGTTCGATATCAGGTTCGAGCCCTTGGCGCTTTAAGGCCGTGACGACCAGTCGGCGCTTCCAGTCACGATACAGTTTATCGTCCACGTGTTGGAGCGTACAGCCGCCGCAGGTGCCGTAGTAGCGGCAAGGCGGATCTACTCTGTCGGGACTGGGCGCTTCCGTGTGGGTGACCTCGCAGCGCCAGCCGTCGCCGCGCTTGGCGACGACTTTCGCGGTCACCGTTTCGCCGGGGACCGTCATGGGGAGATAGTAGGTTTGGCGGTCCTTTTTCGCCAACCCGTCCCCTTGTGCGCCCAATTCTTCAACGGTCAGCTTGACCGGCTCGGCCGGTAGCCGCGGTTTGCCGCCTTTTCTACGCGGGCGGCCCCGCCGGAAGTTGTGTTTCACTGGTCGATCAAATCTTTAAGAAAGCGGTTGAAAATATCGTCCATCGCGCCGCTGATCGCCTTGACCGCTCCGGCGACGCCGCCGTCTTCGTTGACCGGTTCGGCCTTATAGGTCTTGACCATCATCAGCGCGTCGCCGTCGGTGCGCTTGAGCGCCAATTCGATTTCTACCACGGCTTTGCCGGGATCACCGGTGATCCGCTCCATATGGCGCACCCGGCCGGTGAGGATGAAATCGGTCTTCACCCGCATTTCCGGCGTGACCACCGCCTTGGCCACTTTGGCTTTACGGAGAAACGAAATCATTTCGTCGGAAAGCAGGGCGGGTGGACTGTCGATCCAGAAATGATAGGGGTATTCGTTCAGGACATGAGATTGCTTCTCGTCGGCATAAACGATGGGCCGGCCACCCAGCAGGCCGTCGCCGATGAACCGTTCGACCATCAGGACGCCGTCGAATTTCGGCGAAGCCAATGTATCGGCCGGGGCGATTTCGTTGATCCGGTAATAGTTGTCTTGGGGCACCGGTGCGGGCGTACCGCAAGCGGACAAAAAGAGCGCTGCGGTAGCCGTGACGATCAGTCCTAGTTTTTTCATGTCCCTATCCCCTAATCCGCTTCGTCTTTCGGTGCGCCGCCGCCCAGCAGCAGGCCCGGATTAGCCCGGATCTGGCGCGTGAACTCGGCGGCGTTGCGGGCCGCCAGTTCAAGATTGTGATTGATGTCGTCGATGCGCCGCGCCGTTGAAGCCATGACGTATTTCATGTCGTCGATAGCGGCGTCCACATCGCCCCGGTTGTCGTGGATGGCCAGCGTCGCGCTTTCCAGCATGACGTCGGCGAGGTCCCGCGTGTCGTTCAGATCCTTCGACAACCGCTCCAGGCTCGCCAGCATGTTTTTAACCCGCTGGCTGCTGTCTTTACCGGTGATCGCCTTGAGTCCTTCGGCGCTTTCGTCCAGGTTGGCGATGATTTGCGGCGCGGTTTCGTTGATCGTCGCGGAAACCGTTTTGAGGTCGGCGATGATTTGCGCGCCGTCGCCGATCAGCAGCTTGTTGATCGCCAAGACCGAGTCGTTGAGGTTGGCGAGCAGAGGTTTGATGCTGTTTTCCGACAAATCGCCGATCTGGCCGGCGATATCGGAAACGGCGGCGAAGATATCGGAACGTTCCTGGGCGCGAATCCGGTCGCCCGGTTTTAACGTTGCCTTGCTATCGCCGGCGCTGACTGCCACGGTGATCGCCGCCAAAAGGCCCGGGGCGGCGATTTCGGCGACCGAGTCTTCGGGAATTTTCCAGCCTTCGACGACGCTCATTTCCACCCTAAACCGCATGCGGCCGCCTTCGACGATCGGGGTCACCTCTTCCACCTGACCGATGGGATAACCTTCGTAACGGACCTGGGTGCCGAACTTCACTCCGGTGACGTTGTCGTAGACGGCGTAGTAGTCGTCCGCCGCGCCGGTGCGTCCGGTCAGCAGGGCCACCGAGCCGATGAACAAGATCAGCATGATGATGACGAAAGTGCCGACGACGAGATAATTGATCTTGTTACTTTTCATAATCGTCTACCATTTCACGTTCGGAACGATTTCGCCGCCGGTCAACCGGTTGAGGTACTCCTCGGGATCGAGAATTTCCTCTTCGGTGCGGCGGTTGATCAGGTTTTGAATGCGTTCGTTGTCACAGTTTCTGATTTCATCGACCGTGCCGGTCATAAGGATTTCTCCCTTGTCGAGGACGGTGATGCGGTCGGCGATGGTGAAGGCGCTGTCCAACTCGTGGGTCACCACGGCGATGGTCATGCCCATGGCGTCGCGCAGCTTCAAAATCAATTGGTCCAGTTGCGACGAGACCACCGGATCGAGACCGGCCGAGGGTTCGTCGAAAAACAGGAGTTTGGGGTCCATGATAATCGCCCGGGCGACGGCGGCCCGCTTGAGCATGCCGCCGGAAAGCTCGGACGGCATCAGGTTCTCAAAACCCGCCAGTTCGACCACTTCCAGCTTCATCCGCGCCATGATTTCCATGGTCAGGCGGTCGAGTTTGGTATGTTCGGCCAGCGGCAGCATGATGTTTTCGCCGACGGTCAAGGAGCTGATCATCGCGCCGCCCTGGAAGGCGACGCCCATTTTCTTGCGCAGCTCGAAAGCCTCGGCCATGGGCAGCGCCTCCATGTCCTCACCGAGCAGCCGGATGGTGCCGGAGGTGCGTTTTTCCAACCCCATCATGTGGCGCAACAAAGTCGATTTGCCGGACCCCGAGCCGCCCATGATAACGATGATTTCGCCTTCGAAGACATCGAGGTCGACGCCTTTGAGGATCATCCGGTCGCCGTAGTGGGTCACCAGATCGCGGATTTCGATCACCCGGTTGCGGTCGTCGGGAGCGCCGGTCATCGGGTCACCACGAAAGCAAAGAGCATGTCGGTCACGATGATCGCCGAAATCGACTGGACGACGGCGCGGGTGGTGACCTTGCCGACCCCTTCCGCGCCCCCTTTGACCGACGCGCCGTTGGCGACGCCGACCAGGGTGATCAGCACGGCGAAGATGGCGCTTTTCTCAAGGCCGTGCAGAACATCGGCGACCTTGAGGATTTCGACGGTTTGGTCAACAAAGGCGGAGAGCGAAATGCCGAGATCGACCGAAACGTAAAGACCGGCGGCCAGCAGGCCGACCAAGTCGGCCATGAAGGTGAGGGTCGGCACCATGATCACCATGGCCAACATGGCGGGCACCACGAGGAAACGGACGGGGTTGATCCCCATGACCTGAAGCGCGTCCACCTCCTGGTTGATGGTCATGGTGCCGAGCCGGGCGGCCAGCGCCGAACCGGACCGTCCGGCGACCAGAATGCCGGTAATCAGCGAAGCGAATTCACGGGTAATGGAATAGGCGATCCCGATGGTTACCTGGCTTTCGGCGCCGAAGATCGACAGGGTGTAGATGCCCTGGATGGCCAGCATAACCCCAATGGTGCCGGACATGATGGCGACGATGGGGATGGCGAAAACGCCGACCTCCATCATTTGGGCGAAGATCGAGCCCATGCGGACCGGCTGCTTGACCTTGGGGCCGACGACCAGCCAAAACACACTCTCGGCCAGGAGCGAACTCCCCCAGCCGATTTCCCGAACGCCGTCGACGACGGTGCGGCCCAAACCTTCGACCGCATTTTTCGTTTTTTGCACCGTGTCCCCGTTCATCCGCCAACCGTTCCCAAAAGGCGCTTTTTACGCCGTTGCTTCTTCTACCGTTGCGGCAATGGTAAAGACTTTATCGAGCCTCGCCAATTGCAGAACCCTGAGCGCCGAGTCGCTGACCGTGGCGAGGATAAAGGCCCCGCCGTTTTTGCGCGCGGTCTGGAAGGCTTCGACCAAACTGGCGATCCCCGAACTGTCGATGTAAGACACCCCGGAGAGGTCGACGATCACTTTCTTGTTGTTGGCTACCGCGTCGAGAAGCGCTTTGCGGGCCTGGGGCGAATGCTCCAGATCCACTTCGCCGCCCAAGGTGATAACCGTGGCTCCGTTGATTTCGTTCGTTTCAATATTCATCGGCTGTTCACCTGATTTAAAAAATTGTCACCCAATCCGTTTTTCCATTCTCAGAATATTTCCCGGTTCGCCGTCGGTCGGCACAAGGAAGTCCACTTGGTCCATGATTTCCCGGATAAAGTGGGTTCCGAGACCGCCGGGCCGAAGGTCGTCCAGGTCTCTTGGTTTGATTTTGGAAACGTCGACCGGCGGTGCGAAATCCCGTAACCGCACCACCATGTTACTGTCGTTTTTACTGACGCTCAAAACCAGCTCCCCGATTTTTCCGCCGTAGGCATGGCGAATAACGTTCTGACAGGCCTCGTCGACGGCGATGACGATGTCTTTGGCGGTTCGCTCGTCGCAGCCGCAGAGTTTCGCCGATTGTTCGGTCACCCGGCGGATGATTTTGAGCATAACCGGCTGCGTCGGCAACCGGATATCGACCAACCAATCCCCGTCTTCGTCGCTGGCCAAATTGGGCCGCTTATGGGGGGCGTCGGGCCGTTCGCCAATGGCGTCTTTGTCGTCGAGCACCAAAATCGTCAAATCGTCGCGCAAGGGCGCGCCGCCGCGGTGGATCAGCCCGATTACCGCGTCGATCCTGACGTCGGGCGCGGCGTCCTGGGTTTGGCGCAGGCGGTCTTTCAGCCCTTCGACGCCCATTTCGCTGCCGTCGGCCAGATAGCCTTCCGTCAAACCGTCGGTAAAAATGTAAACCGCGCCGCCGTCCAGTTTGTGGCGGGTCTCGGGAAAGCCTTCCGGTCCGGCGATTCCCGGCGCGATCCCCAAAGGCGGCGCCTCGGCGGGTACCGTCGTGAACCCGCCGTTTCGGTCCATAAGCAGCGGCGGTTCGTGTCCGGCGTTGGCTAAAACGATTTCCCCGGTCTCCGGAGAGTAAAGTCCGGCGGCCATGGTGACGAAACGGCCTTGGGTGGCGGTTTCGGCAAGTTCGGTATTGATCAGGTCGAGCAAGTGCCCCGGGGCATGGATGGCTTTGCCCAGGCAGTGGAACAAACTGGTTGCCTTGGCCATGGTCAGGGCCGCGCCGATCCCTTTGCCCGACACGTCGCCGAGACAGAAATAAATCCGCCCGTCTTCCAAAGTGAAATAGTCGTAGAAATCGCCCGAAACCATACGGGCGGGAACGTTGACCGCGCTGACCGGAAAATCGTTGCCGGGGGGGCTGGGCAGCAGACTCCGCTGGATTTGGGCGGCCAGTTCCAACTCGCGCTCGACCCGTTCCTTTTCGACCAGTTCGGCGGCCATCCGGGCGTTGACCACGGCCAGGCCCGCCGATGCGCCCAGCGCGATCAGCATATTGAGATCGAGGGGGGTGAAAAGGCCGTCGCCGCCGCGTTTGTTCAAAACTTCGATGGCGCCCAAATGATGGTCCTTGACCGATAAGGGGGCACAGAGGATGGAGCGGGTTCTAAACCCCGTCTGAGCGTCGACATCGCCTTTGAAGCTTGGGTCCTTGGAAACGTCGCGGACGATTTCGCCGGCGCCGGTGTCGACGCAGCGCCCGACGATGCCCTGGCCGGTCGGAAGGGTTAGCCCGGTAATGTCGACCGGGCCGACGCAGGCGCGGCATTCGATGGTTGTTTCGGCTTCGTTGAGTAAGAAAAGAGCGCCGCCTTCGGCGTCCATATACTCGGCGATCCGCTTTAAGCCGTTAAGGAGCGCCTGTTCGATATCGCCGGTTTCGGCGAAGTCGCGACTCATTTGGGACAAAAGTTCCAGGTGATCCCCAAAACGGTCGCCCGATACGGAAATTATCGCGTCTGCCTCTATGTCGCTCCTCATGGCAGGCACTATGCCCCGATTTTTCTTCAACGGCAAATGTTTGCAGCCGGTTTCAAAGAAACTTCAGCCGTGAGGCTGAGGGGTTGTAATTATTGCAGATTTTTGAAGTTTCATCGCGGCAGCCCACCCACGATTGACTTAGCGGTCCTCTGACACGACAAAGAGGCACATAAGGGGTGAAAGCCGCCATTGAAAACTTGAAAAATGAGGGCCTTGATGTCCGTGTTTCCGTCGTCCGAAGACATCAATCGAATTCAGCCGCCGCGGGTCGGTTTTGACGTTGTCCAACGTCGCCGCCAGAAAAAACAGCCGGCGTTTCCGGACGGCGTGGCGATCCATGAAGCCATCGATTTCGCTTTTCAGCCGATCGTCAACGTGCATACCGGGACCTGCTACGGGGTCGAGGCGTTATTGCGTGGCCACAAGGATCTGGGCTTCGAGACCATTCACGACTTTTTCGATGCCGCCTACGCCGCGCGTCAATTGCGCCGCGCCGATTTGGACTTGCGTCATCTGGCCATCGCCAAGTTCGCCCGGTTCGACGACGGGCGGGGCCTGAAGCTGTTTTACAATCTCGATAACCGGATCATCGATGCGGAGACCTATCTGCCGGGCATGACCACCCGTATGTTGGAGCGCCACGGACTGCTGCCGACGTCGCTCTGCCTGGAAATTTCGGAACGCCAGGAAATCGGCGACCAACCGGATATCGAGCGGATTCTCGGGCTTTATAAAAATCAGTCCTACCGTATGGCGATCGACGACTTTGGGACCGGGCATTCGGGGCTGAAGCTGCTGCAGTTGTATCAGCCCGATTTCATTAAGATCGACCGCTTTTTCATCTCGGGGATGACCGAGGATACAAAGAAGCAATTGATGGTCTCGACGATCGTCAATATGGCGCACGTTTTGGGGATTTCGGTGATTGCCGAGGGCGTGGAGACGGAAACGGAATTTCTGATCTGTAAGAACCTGGGGTGCGACCTCATTCAAGGCTATTTCGTCTCCAAGCCGACCGTATCCCTAAAAGACCTCAAATACCGCTACGAAAACGTGGTGACGGCCCGCACCCAGGACCGGAGAAACGGAGAATCAGACCAGGAGCTGATCGTCAGCCAGATGATCCCCATGGAGCCTTTGCGGATAACCACGCCGATGAACGAGGTCTTTAGGGCGTTCCGTAAAAACAAACAGACGACGTTCTTTCCGGTGGTTGACGAAAGCGGTCAGCCCCTGGGGTTGGTCCGGGAGCGGGACTTGAAGGACTACACCTATTCGCCGTTCGGTAAGGAACTGATTTCCAACAAAAGCTGCGGAAAGCAGTTGCGGGATTTCATCACCCAGGCGCCGGTGGCCAGCGTTCACGCCAGCTCGGGGCAAATTTTGGAAACCTACGCCTTAAGCCCCAATCAGGAAGGGGTGCTGATCGTCCGCGATATGAAGTTCGTCGGCTTCTTGAGTGCGGCGTCTCTGCTCATGGTGCTCAACGAGAAAAAAGTCGCCAAGGCCCGCGATCAGAACCCGCTCACCCAACTGCCGGGCAACGCCTCAATCATGGAATATGTGATCGGACACCTGGAGACGCGCCGCCAGAAAATGGCCGACGACTCCCTGGTCCTCGCCTATTTCGATTTCGACCATTTCAAACCGTTCAACGACACCTACGGCTTCCGTCAGGGCGACCGGGCCTTGTTGCTATTTTCCGATTTGATGAAAAAACACCTGCCGAGCCATGGCGTCTTCCTCGGCCACATCGGCGGCGACGATTTCTTCGTCGGCTTTGAAGGTCTTCCAATGCAACAGGCCGAGGCCGAGGTGCGGCGGATTCAAACCCTGTTTCGCCAGCAGGTGGAAAGCTTCTATGCCCCCGGCGCGATTGCCGACGGCGGTATCGTGGCGCGTGGACGGGACGGAGCCCGGCGGAAATTTCCTCCCATGTCGGTTAGCGTCGCCTTGTTGGCCGTCCCGGCGAAAAGCGCGGCCGGGGTTTCGGCGGACGATTTGGCCCACACCATCTCCGGCATGAAAAAGAACGCCAAGGCCAATGGCGACGGCGTTTGCGCGGCCACCCTCATATAAATCAGCGCTTTGCCGGGAGGCTTGCTTTCCGCTAGGCTGACTCCATCGGTCGCTTTTCCTTTCAGCGATTCAACCGATTTTTATGATGGGGTGGGAGTTTCAAGATGTCGAAGAAAGCTAAAAAAACCTCCGGTCGTCCCTCGGATCCCGAAGAGGACGGCGTCACGCGGGCAAAGCATCTTCATCTCGACGGAGAGCTTGCCGATTTTCTGCCGAAACCAAAAAAGCTGAAGAACAGCATCTATGAACGCGAGATGGCCCGGTTGCAGGTCGAGCTGGTCAAGTTGCAGGAGTGGATCAAGGCCAAGGGCTTGAAGGTCGTGGTGATTTTCGAAGGCCGTGACGCAGCGGGCAAGGGCGGAACGATCAAACGGATCACCGAGCCGCTCAATCCGCGGATTTGCCGGGTCGTCGCTTTAGGGACGCCGACGGAACGGGAAAAAACCCAGTGGTATTTTCAGCGCTACGTGCCGCACCTTCCCGCGGCCGGCGAAATGGTGCTGTTCGATCGCTCCTGGTACAACCGGGCCGGGGTTGAGCGGGTCATGGGTTTCTGTACAAACGACGAATATCGCGAGTTTATGCGGAGCTGTCCCGAGTTCGAACGCATGCTGATTCGGTCCGGCATCATCTTGATCAAATACTGGTTTTCGGTCTCCGATGAAGAACAGGAGCGGCGGTTCCAGTCCCGCTCCGAGAACCCGATCAAGCGGTGGAAGCTTAGTCCCATGGATGTGGAATCCCGCGACCGCTGGATGGAGTACTCCCAAGCCAAGGATGAAATGTTCGCCCACACGGATATTAAACAAGCGCCTTGGTACGTGGTGGAGGCCGACGTAAAAAAACGCGCCCGGCTCAATTGTATTTCCCATCTTTTAAGCCAAATTCCCTATGAGGATTTGACGCCGGGACCGATCAAACTGCAAAAACGCAAAAAGCCGACGGTCGGTTATGTGCGTCCGCCGATTGACGACCAAAGTTTCGTGCCCGATATCACCGCCGGGGATTTCCAAACGGCAGACGATAAGGGCGGTAACAAGTAACGGGATTTTAGGGGTAGGCCCTGGCCGGAGGCGGCGGCGCGGGAAACCCCGCCGCCCTTCTTTTTGACGGAGTGAGGAGAGTTAGCCGTGCTGAAGTATTTTGCCGAGGAGAGCAAAGACGCGACGCCGATTGTGCCGCTGAAAAAGAGCCAGCTGAACCAATGGCTGAAAAAACAACCCTCCTCCGCCGTGTCCTGGGTGGAACAAACAGGCTTCAAGGCCAAGCCCGGCGACCATTGCTTGGTCCCCGACAAAAAGGGGAAGATCGATTGTGTGTTGGTCGGCATAGGCCCGGACGCGCCCCTATGGGATTTCGCCAGCCTGCCGGCAAAACTGCCTGAGCAAGCCTATTTTCTCGACGGCAAGTTGACCAAAAAAGTAGCGACGGCGGCGGCCTTGGGCTGGGCCTTGGCAACCTACCGTTTCGACCGCTACAAAAAATCCGAAAAAGCTTTCCCGACCCTGATTTGGCCGGGTGCCTGCGACCGCGCCGCCGTCGAACGGACGGCTGTCTCGACCTTCCTCATTCGCGACCTGATCAACACGCCGGCGGCCGACATGGGGCCGGAACAGTTGGCCAGGGCGGCGGAGACCTTGGCCGATGAATTCGACGCCTCCTTTTCCGTTATCGTTGGAGACAATCTCTTGGCGCAGAACTATCCGTCGATTCATGCGGTGGGCCGCGCGGCGGCGCAGGCCCCGCGCCTGATCGATATCGCCTGGGGGCGCAAGAAGGACCCCAAGCTGACCCTGGTCGGCAAAGGGGTTTGCTTCGATTCCGGCGGGCTGGATTTAAAACCCGCCGCCGCCATGCGGATTATGAAGAAGGACATGGGCGGCGCGGCCCACGTTTTGGGCTTGGCGCGGATGATCATGGCCGCCGGACTGCCTGTCCGTTTGCGTGTGTTGATCCCGGCGGTGGAGAACAGCGTTTCCGGCGACGCCATGCGGCCGCTTGACGTGATTACCAGCCGCAGCGGCAAAACCATCGAAATCGGTCATACGGATGCGGAGGGCCGGGTGGTGCTGTCCGATGCGCTGACCGAGGCGATTTCGGAAAAACCCGACCTGATCGTCGATTGCGCCACCTTGACCGGCGCGGCGCGGGTCGCCTTGGGGCCGGAAATCCCGGTCTTGTTCTCCAACGACGATGCCCTGGCGCGAGAAGCGGTGGCTTGTGGGGAAAAAGAAGGCGACCCCTTGTGGCAGCTGCCGCTGTGGGAGGGTTACCGCCGGATGATCGATTCGAACGTCGCCGATATCTGCAACGACTCCAGCAGCCCTTATGGCGGCGCGATCACGGCGGGATTGTTCTTAAAAGAGTTCGTCGGCGACAAAACGCCCTGGATTCATCTCGACCTCATGGGGTGGAACACGGCGTCCCGGCCGGGCCGTCCGGAGGGCGGCGAAGCCATGGGTTTGAGGGCGCTTTTCGAGCTGGTTTCGACGCGGTTCAAAGGTGGCAAATAGCAGTTGGCCATATGGATTTCCGATTTGCGGTTGCGACCTGCGCCGCTGTCGGGTAAAAAAGTAACGATAGCGAAACAAAAGGCCTGTCGGGTCTTTGAATGGGGACGATGAGTTTGGAACTCACGGCAGTAAAGGCGTTGGATCTTTGGCGGCTTTCGATTACCGAAAGCGTGCGCCGCGAGTCGCCCGATCTATCGGCCCGGCAAATGGCGTTGCTGCTCACCGTCTATTTGACGCCGCCGCCGCACACAGTCCGCGGATTGGCGGAAATCCTAGCGGTTTCAAAGCCTGCGGTGACCCGCGCCCTCGACCGTTTGAGCGAGTTGGAATTGTTACGCCGTAAAATCGATGAGACGGATCGCCGTTCCGTGCTGATCCAGCGGACGGTTAAAGGGTCGGTCTTCCTGCGCGAATTCGGCGAGATCATTTCGGCCGCGGCCAACGGCCTGGAGGCCGACTGACCGGTCGTTGTTTCAACATCCGAAAAAGCCGATTTTAAGATTCGTCCGGTTCGATTCCGAGGCGTTTTCAATGGTTACCGGAAGGTAAAATTACGATCCGGCACCGGTTTTGCCGGGGCGAAGATTTCGCCTTGGTAATTGATCGGCGGCGATGCCGGTTTCACGATCCCAAAAATTGCCGCTAAAGGACGTTGTCCCGAATTGAATCGACGTTTGTAGTTGATTCGACCGTTGTTGCGGCCTTTTTCGCCCACATTCGTAGTTGGCGGCGGGATATTAGTAATTGGTTAACCTGTTGAAAATGAATGAATTTCCAAATTTTGGCGCAATCGTGCCCTTGTAACGGCCAAATTTTTCGTCATATGAGGAGCAGAAAAAAGAAAAAGGCACGAGGGATCTAAGAAAGTGACCGATTTTTCCCCCCAGTTGACACCGAAAGACATGCTTGAAAAGGGCGTTTTCGGCGGTTGGTACTTCGAAGGCGATCATACGGAATATCCGGCGGACTGGTTCGAGAAAGCCAAACTCAGCGCCAACGGATTTGACGTCTCGCTCAATTGCTTCGGCATCGCGTCGGGTTTGTCGCGGGCCGAGTGGCAGGCCAACGGCTGGATTACGCCGGAAGACCCTTTGGGATGGTTCCAATGGTACTGCCGCTACACCATGGGCCGCCGATTGCCCGAGGTCGACGCCTTCCAGATTGGTCGTTGGAAAGCCTTCGGTCCCCGGCATCTGGGCGGTATCCGCAAAAATTGCGAGCCCTACGATTTCTCCTGCCGCCGCCGCCAGCGCCAAGCCCTGCTGCAGTGGGCTTACGACCCGTTCTTTTGAGGTCGGATCGTTTGAAGTAAAATTGCTTCTAAGCGATTTTACGAAAGCGTGAATCCGCCCGATTTATTTTTGAGATAAAGCCATGACTGACAAACCAATTCGCATCGGCGTGTCCTCCTGCTTGCTAGGGGAGGAGGTGCGCCACGACGGCGGCCATAAACGCGACCGCTTCGTTACCGATCAACTGGCCGACTTCGTCGACTATGTCCCGACCTGCCCGGAAATGGCCATCGGTCTGGGCCTGCCCAGGGAAACCATCCGCCTGGAACAACAGGACGACGGGAGTTTGCGTCTGGTTGCGCCGCGTAGCGGCAAAGACCATACCGAAGCGATGAACCAGTGGGCTGCGGCAAAGGCCGAGGAAATCCGGGCGCAGGAGCTGTCGGGGTATATTTTCAAAAAGGATTCCCCCAGTTGCGGCCTCCACCGGGTCAAGACCTACAAGGCAGGCCATCCGGCCCGGCGGGACGGGCGCGGCCTGTTCGCCGCCGCGCTGACCCACCACATGCCCCTCCTGCCGGTGGAGGACGAAGGGCGGCTTCATGACGCCAAAATCCGGGAGAACTTTATCGAACGGGTTTTCGCCTACGCCCGTGTGAACCGGTTTTTCCAAACGTCCTGGTCTCAGGGCGACCTCGTCGCCTTTCACAGCCGGGAGAAATTGCTGCTCATGACCCACGACCCGAAATCCTATAGCGCCTTGGGCCGGTTGGTGGCTGACGGGAAGGGCGCGGATAAAACCGATCTGGCCGACGCCTACAAAGCGCTTTTTATGACAGCCATGGAAAAGCGCGCAACGCCCGGGCGGCACACCAATGCGCTGACCCACATGGCGGGCTACATGAAGAAACAGATGGAAGCTGTCGAGCGTCAAGAGGTGGCGGCGATTATTGAAGAGTACCGCCAAGGACTTACGCCGCTCATCGCCCCGATGACTCTTCTGCGTCACCTCGTGCGGCGGTTCGATGTCGCCTACCTGAAGGACCAGACCTATCTCAATCCCCACCCCAAGGAGCTGATGCTACGCAATCACGTTTAGGCAAAAGAAAAGCGGCCCAGGTTGGGCCGCTTTTGCTCTTGCAGAAAAATTTTTAAGCCAGCCGCGGCGTCTGGTGGTCCTGCGGGACGAAACGCTTGAGGTAGGTCGGTAGAATGATTTCCGCCGGGGTCGGCTCGACGCCCAGCTCTTTTAAGCCCTGAGCCCCTTGGTGGGCGATGTTGTCGCTTTTCAGCAGCGTCAGTTGGTCGCGGGTCAACATCGGCTTGGGCAGCTTTTCGATGAACCAAGCAGCGAACCCGGCAATGCCGTAGGGAACCGGCGCCAAAAACCGTTGCCGCCCGGTTACCTTCAAGATCAGCTCCATGATCTGTTTGAAGCTATAAATCTTGGGGCCGCAAAGTTCGTAGCGCTCGCCTTCGGTTGCGCGGTCCTGCAACGCATTGACGATGGCTTCGGCAACGTCGGCGACGTAGACCGGCTGAAACTTGGACCCGCCGTCGCCGTAAAGGTCGATGTCGATCAAAGCGTCGTCTTCGGTGTTGAACCGGACGTTGGGGATCAGCGGACAGCCGAAGACCGGCAGGGCCGGAGTCCAGCGCATGATACCGGCGAATTTGTTGAAGAAGCCGTCTTCCACGCCGAAGACCACGGAGGGCTGCATGATGGTCGCCGCCGGGAAGGCTTCAAGCACGGCCTGTTCTCCCGCCGCCTTGGTGCGGGCGTAAGCCGAGGGCGATTCCGGATCGGCCCCCAGGGCGGAAACGTGAACCAGGCGCTCGACACCAGCTTCCTTGGCGGCCTTGGCGACGATGCCCGCGCCTTTGTGGTGGATGTTGTCGAAGGACTGCTTGCCCCAGGGCGACAAAATGCCGACCAGATTGACCACCCATTCGGCCCCGTCGACGGCGCGCTTGACCGAGTCTTCATCGGCGACCGAGGCGGCCATGGGCACCACTTGCCCTACTTCGCCCATCGGCTTGAGGAAAAGGGCGTCTTCGGGATCGCGGACGGCGACGCGGACGATATGCCCGGTTTTGACCAAGCGTTTGACCACGTAACGCCCCAGGAATCCAGAGCCCCCAAAGACCGTGACGATTCGGCGATCCATGTTCAATTCCTCCGTATAAGGACACCCCTGTATAACTTGTGCCGCTTATAATCCGTTTGAGGCTTTTTGAGAAGACCGAAGGGGCGGATTTCCGGGCCTAAACAAGAAATCTTTTCAAACGACGGTAATTTGCCGCCAAACCGGTTGACAAACGCCTGCCCGAACGGTAATTCCTGCACCGCCTTTTAAGGCCGTCACGTGAAAATGCCCAGGTGGCGGAATTGGTAGACGCGCTGGCTTCAGGTGCCAGTGGCCGCAAGGCCGTGGAAGTTCGAGTCTTCTCCTGGGCACCATTTCCCAATAAATAATTGAAAACAATGATGTTTCCCCTCCTGGGGAAGCAGGTTGTCGTTTTGCCGTTTTCTGATTTTCCAACGAAAAAACCCCGCCGGTGAGGGCGGGGTTTTCGTTTTTTAATGGCCGAGCCGATTTAGGCGGCCGGGCTGTAAAGCCGGTTGTGGAACAGCGGGCTGTCCTTGAACCGGTCGCTGTTCTTGGCGATGGCCAGCAGCGCCAGATCGGCGATCGGCTCGATGATGATCACCGACATGTAGGCGACGCCGAAGGTGCCGACCTGGGCCAGGGCTTCCGCGCCGAAACCTTGTCCGTAAAACGCCCAGAAGGCGACCCAGCCGACGATTCCGGCCTGATAGGCGGTGGACAGGGCCAGCGCCTGGGCGTAGGTGACGTCTTTGTAGGCCGTTTTGGCCGGAATGACTTTGCGGGCCAGCAGGCTCATGGCGTAGAGCGGCACCAACAGGGTGGTGACGTTCATGCCGTATTGCGGCAGGTCCCAAGGGGCGACCAACAGGCCCTGGGCCAGCAGGCCGAGAGCGAGGCCGATGGCCGCCGCGCCACCGCCGAAAACTAAAAACAGCGTCGAGCCGAGGATCAGGTGAACCTCGGAAACGCCGACCGGATGATGCGGCAGGATTTCAAAAAAGCTGAAAACGAGCGCCGTGGTTGCGGCGGAACGGGCGGCGAGAGAGACGAGGCCGCCGTCGTTTTTGATGGCGTCGTAAGCCATTTTACCGGCGAGGCCGATGCCGCCGGCTGCGGTCGCAACGCTCAACGCGATCTTTGCGCCGTTCACGACGCCTGGTTCGATGTGCATGGTTTCTCCTTTTCACTGCGCCCAACGCGCAGGGGGTGGAAATTTCTGATCGCACAGGCAGGTTTCCTGACTCGCGCTTTGTCGCCTGCCATCCGCCTTCCCAGGTAAACCCCAGTGGCTTTTCGGATGCGGCTCGCGCTCACAGTTGCGTGGGCAGTCACGGATCGAGCCCCGATTGGGTCGTCTCTACCGTGTTCCCTTTTAATCCAGAAGGCTTTGCCCCCTTAGAACCTGAACGATTTTGTCTAACATGGAGCGCCTGTTGTCGGCAATAACCGTGTGGTCTGGCAGCCGTATTCCTTGAAAATTCTTGGTTTGGCGGTTCTTTTTGGGGTGATTTGAGCAATTCATTTCTTCTCATAAGCGGAAAATCCCTATAAAAACAGGCAGTGAACCGAGACCGCTAAAAACCCGAACGAGCAAAATGAACAACCCGCAAACTCCGACGATCCACCTCCACAAAGGCGACCTTCCGCCCGACGTGACCTTCGGCGGCAGCGTTGCCGTCGATACGGAAACCATGGGCCTCAATCCGTATCGGGACCGGCTCTGCGTCGTCCAACTGTCGGCGGGCGACGGGGTCTGCCATTTGGTCCAGCTGCCGAGGGGGCAATACGACGCACCCAACCTCAAGAAGGTGCTCGGCGACCCATCGGTGACCAAGATTTTTCATTACGCCCGCTTCGATCTGGCGATTATCGAGAAGTTCCTCGGCGTGACCTGTACCCCGGTCTACTGCACGAAGATCGTTTCCAAGCTGGTTCGGACCTACGGCGAATCGCATGGGTTGAAGGCGTTATGCCGGGAACTGCTTGGTATCGAGCTGTCGAAACAGCAGCAAACGTCGGATTGGGGCGCCGAAGAGTTGACGCCCGAGCAACAGCAGTATGCCGCCGCCGATGTGCTGTATCTGCACCGGTTGCGCGATCTGCTGGAAAAACGCCTCGAACGGGAGGGGCGGACGGCCTTTTCCCGCGCCTGTTTTGAATTTCTGCCGACCCGGGCGCGTCTCGACCTTGCGGGATGGCCGGATGAGGATATCTTCTCTCATTAACGGCAGGCCGATGACCGGCCGAAAGCCGCAGGTTGGTTGACCTTCGGCGCGATGCGGGCGCATACTGCGGCCGAGACTGGGAAAAGAGTTCTAAAAGTTTGAATCTGCTCAGTGTTTCCAGGCCAAATGGTGGATTTCGCCTGATCCTTAATACCGATACCAAGAGAGTGGCATGGACATGACCGACTCCGCAGTGAGAAAAGCCGAAACCTTTGAAGGGATGGAGTCCGCATTGCGGGTTCTGAAAATCGAATCCGAGGCTTTGGTGGCGCTCGCCGAGTCGTTGGACGGACGGTTTTTGGAAGCGCTGGATTTGCTGTTCAATGCCACGGGGCGGGTCATCGTGACCGGTATGGGAAAAAGCGGGCATGTCGGCCGTAAAATCGCCGCCACCATGGCATCGACCGGAACGCCCGCCTACTTCGTCCATCCGGGCGAGGCCAGCCATGGCGATTTGGGCATGATTACCCAAGGCGATGCGGTGTTGGCCCTTTCCAATTCCGGCGAAACTACGGAACTGTCGGATGTTTTGGCCTATACGCGCCGGTTCGCCATTCCATTGATCGCCATTACCAGCCGCGCCGACTCGGCGCTCGGCCGCGCCGCCGACGTGGCGCTGGTGTTGCCGCCCAGCCCGGAGGCCTGTCCGATGGGGCTGGCGCCGACCACCTCGACGACCCTGGCTTTGGCGTTGGGCGACGCCTTGGCGGTGGCGCTGCTGGACCGCAAAGGATTTTCCGCCGCCGATTTCCGCGACTTGCATCCCGGCGGTAAGCTGGGCAGTCTTTTGTTGAAGGTTGGCGACATTATGCATACCGGTGAGGCGATGCCGGTCGTTACGATAGGAACCGCGATGAGCGAGGCGCTGATCGAAATGACCGCCAAACGGCTGGGCTGCGTCGGCGTGATCGACAAGGCCGGGCTGTTGATCGGAATCGTCACCGACGGCGATTTGCGCCGTCATATGGACCCGGCGTTGCTGGAGCAAAAAGTCGAAGACGTCATGACCTCTTCGCCTCTCGCCGTCGATCCGGATCGGATGGCCAGCGAGGCGGTGCAGTTGATGAACGGCAAGGAGGTCACCACACTGTTCGTTGTTGACAACAAATGCCCAGTGGGAATTCTTCATCTCCACGATTGCCTCAAGGCAGGCGTGGTGTAGAGACTGCATTCCGTGGACCGTTCCGCCTTGCAAACAAAAAACGAAACCACGACGGGAAGATTGGGGCAGGGGCCGGTTCCGCGGTCCGGGTCCCCCTCGTCTTCCGCGCAAGGCGATGCGGCTTCCTACAGCCGATTCGTTTCGGCAATGAAATTTTTACTGCCGATTACGGCTTTGATTTTGATTGCGTTGGTGCTGATTTGGCCGCAGCTCAAAGGAACCGATAGCCGGTTTAAAATCGGTTTCTCGGGGATCGAGGCCCGAGAGGCGGAAGGGCTCAATATGGTCAACGCCCGCTACATGGGAACCGACAACAAGAACCAACCGTTTTCGATCACCGCGGATATCGCCCGCAACTTGGTGCCCGATGCGACGGTGGTTGAGTTGGAAATGCCCAAGGCGGACATGAGCCTGGAGGATGGGTCGTGGCTGGTCTTGACGGCCAACACGGGGGCCTACAATCAGCCGGAAAAGACCCTGAGCCTCAACGGGGCGGTCAATCTGTTCCACGATTCCGGCTATGAAATCCGGACCAGTTCGGCCAACATCGATCTTGGGAAAAATTTGGCTTCGGGGGATGAGCCGGTGGCCGGCCAAGGCCCGTTTGGCGAGTTGCGCGCCGAAGGCTTCGTTTTGCGCAACAACGGTTCGATCATTACCTTTACGGGGAAATCTCATCTCATTCTTTATCCGGGCCTGCAGGGTCGATAGGGAGGGCGGCAGGGTGCAGAGAGTTTCAAGAATGGTTAAGTTCGGTTTTCAGGTCCTCGCCGTGGTTTGTCTTTTGGCCGGTCCCGCGGCCGCCCAAAGCCTCAATCTGGAGGGCGGCAAGGACGGGGCGCCGGTGGAAGTGTTCGCCGACAACGGGATCGAGTGGCAGCAGGACGGCCAGATTTTCATCGCTCGCGGCAACGCCCGCGCGGTGCGGGGCGATATGGTCGTTAGGGCCGAGGAATTGCGCGCCTATTACCGGGCCGACGATGCGGGGAGCACCCAAATCTGGCGGCTCGACGCCTTGGGGAGCGTAAAAATCACCTCCGCCGAGGAAACGGTTTTCGGTGACAAGGGAATCTACGATCTGGACAATTCGATCCTCGTGATGACGGGGAAGAATCTGAAGCTGGTGACCCCGACCCAGGAGCTAACCGCGCGGGACAGCCTTGAATATTGGATCGCCAAGGAAATGGCGGTGGCGCGCGGCGACGCTTTGGCGATCAACGCGGACAAGCGCGTCAAGGCCGACGTTTTAACGGCGCTTTTCAAGAAAGATAAAAGCGGCAAATCTTCGGCGCGGCAAATCAACGCCTTCGGCAATGTGGTGATCGTGACGAAACAGGACGTAGTCAAGGCGGACAAAGCCGTCTATAACGTTCGGAGCGGCATCGCCCGAATGAGCGGCGCGGTCGAAATGACCCGGGGAAAGAATAAACTCAACGGATGTAGCGCCGAAGTGAATATGAACACCCAGGTCAGCAAGCTGTTTGCTTGCAAAAAAAGCAGTAAGGGCCGGGTTAAGGGAACGATAACGCCGCAGAAGCGATAATAGCCGCGCGGTGAGTTGCGATTAGTAGAGGGTGTGGGACGTGGACGCCGACAATACCGGAAATCTAACGGCTACTGATTTTGGGCGCGGGCCTCGGCTCGTCTCGGAAAATCAGGGATTGCTGGTTGAGGGTTTGGAAAAGCGTTTTAAGAAACGTCCGGTGGTCCGCGGGGCCAATCTCAGAATTCAGCGGGGCGAAGTTGTCGGGCTTTTAGGGCCGAACGGCGCCGGGAAAACCACCTGTTTTTACATGATCACCGGCCTGATCGCGCCCGACCACGGCCGGATCGTTCTGGACGGCCAGGACATTACCGACTACCCCATGTACCGCCGCGCCCGCTTGGGCATCGGCTATCTCCCGCAGGAGGCCTCGATTTTCAGAGGCTTGTCCGTGGAGAACAACATCCGGGCGGTTCTCGAGGTCGTCGAGAAGTCGCGCAACCGGCGCGAAGCCATGCTGGAATCGCTTTTGGCCGAATTTTCCATCACGCATCTGCGGCGCACCCCGGCCCTGGCGCTATCGGGCGGCGAACGGCGGCGGGTGGAAATCGCCCGCGCCTTGGCGTCCTCGCCGCACTTCATTTTGCTCGACGAGCCTTTCGCCGGTGTCGATCCGATCGCCGTCGGCGATATCCGGGACTTGGTCGGTCACTTGAAGGACCGGGGGATCGGCGTGTTGATTACCGATCACAACGTCCGTGAAACTTTGGACCTGATCGATCGCGCCTATATCATTCACGACGGCATGATGTTGATGGAAGGAACGCCGGATGACATCGTCGGCAATGAAGATGTGCGGCGGGTATATCTCGGTGACCGGTTCAGTTTATAGGGTTCTCTAGACGCTATGGCTCTTACGCCGAGGCTTGAGCTCAGACAGTCCCAATCGTTGGTGATGACGCCGCAGTTGCAGCAGGCGATCAAATTGTTGCAACTCAATAATATTGAGCTCATGGCTTACGTGGAGCAGGAGCTTGAACAAAACCCGTTGTTGGAACGCGCATCCGAAGAGCATGAGCGGGAGGGCGGCGACTCCGATCCGTCGGAAAACACCGACGGATCGGCCGATGAATACACCGACATGAATTTGGACAACGAAGTCGCCTCGGCCAAAGAATCCGAAGCGGCGCTCGATGTGGACTACCAAAACGATTGGGGCGAAGAAGCGCCCACGGCGGAACCCCAGTCTCACGGCGCCGACTCCGGGCTGTCGGATTGGTCGAGTGTTGGAACCGGCGGGCCACCCAGCAACGAAGGAGGGCCCGGCCGCAGTCTGGAGCAAACCCTTTCCGGCGACGTTTCCTTGCGCGACCATATCATGGAGCAAATCGGCGTTGAGTTGACCGGCCCGGCGGAGCGGGTCATCGCGGTTCACCTGATGGAGTTGCTCGACGAGGCGGGCTACCTGACAGGCGATCTCGCGACGGTCGCGGCGGCGCTTGAGTGCGACGTTGAACTGGTTGAGGCTACCCTGGCCAAGGTTCAAGGGTTTTCGCCAACCGGTATTTTCGCCCGTAACCTGCAAGAATGCCTGGCGCTGCAGTTGAAGGAAAAAGACCGGCTCGACCCGGCTATGCAGGCGTTTCTGGATAACCTCGATTTATTGGCCAAACGCGACCTGAAGGGGCTGTCGCGGCGGTGCGGGGTCGATGCCGAGGATATCGCCGACATGGTGGCCGAAATCCGGGCGCTCGACCCGAAACCGGCGTTGTCGTTCGATTTTGCGGTGATTCAGCCGGTGACCCCCGACGTGATCATGCGGCCCAATCCCGACGGCGGGTGGCTGATCGAACTCAATAGCGACACTCTGCCGCGGGTCTTGGTCAACAATCAGTACTATTCGACGGTCAGCGGGTCGGCGCGCAATAAAGCCGACAAACAGTACATCGCGGAGTGTTTTCAGTCGGCCAACTGGCTGGTCAAGTCATTGCATCAGCGGGCCGGCACCATTTTGAAAGTGGCGACCGAGATCGTATCCCAGCAGTCTGAGTTCTTTATCAAAGGCGTGCGGTTTCTCCGGCCGTTAATTTTGCGGGATATCGCCGAAGAAATCGAAATGCACGAAAGCACCGTGAGCCGGGTGACGTCCAATAAATACATCGCGACGCCGCGTGGTATTTTCGAGCTCAAGTACTTCTTCACCACGGCTTTGGGCAATTCGGCGGGGGGCGACGCCCACTCGGCCGAAGCGGTTAGGCACCGGATCAAGGAGCTGATCGACGCCGAATCCCCGAAAAAAATCCTTTCCGACGACCGGATCGCGGAAATTTTACAAGAAGAAGGGATCGACATTGCCCGCCGGACAGTGGCAAAATACAGAGAAGCCATGCGGATTCCGTCGTCGGTTCAACGGCGCCGGGAGAAAAAGGCGGCGCTATGAAGACGCCGTATTTTATCAAAGGTTTAGGATGCTTCTCTGGAGCTATCCGGCGAAATTTTGATAGGCTGGCCCCGGCTCCGGGATTGGGAGAGAGCGGTATGTTTCGCATTTCGCGAACGAAATTACCCAATATCATGGCCCAAAAAGCGGCCATTTGCTTGACTCACGGAAAGTGCGGCACTACCTTCCGCCCTTCGCTGAGGAATAAGCGGAAGAAGGGTTGGAGGGAAAGCACTTCGCAGAGCCTGCCCGCCGCAGTGCGGTCCGGTATCGGTATGCCGTCAGGCGAACGCTTCATCTGCTCCATTGTGCTTTAGTTCTAAGGAAAACCCGCCATGGAAATTGAAATCAAAGGCAAAAAAATCGACGTGGGAAATGCCTTGACCGGTCATATGAGGGAAAACCTCTTGTCCGGGGTGACGAAGTATTTTGCTAATCCCGTCGATGGATCGGTCCTTCTCGCTAAGGACGCCCATCAGTTCCGCTGTGATATTCTTGTGCATGTCGGTAAGGATATCGAGGTGCAGGGTCGCGCCGCCGCCGATGATGCCTACGCCGCCTTCGATTCGGCTTTGGAGCGGATCACCAAGCAGTTGCGCCGTTACAAGCGCCGTCTTCGCGACCATCATAAAGACAAAAATCCGGCGGCTCACCTGCTGGCCCAGTATTACGTCATCGCATCGGAAGATGGCGATCACGCGGAAGAGCCCGAAGGCGGGCAACCCGCGATCGTTGCGGAAATTGCAACGAAGATAGAAACCCTGACCGTCGGCGAGGCGGTCATGCGGATGGACCTGGCCGATGTGCCGACCTTGATGTTCCACAACAGCGCCCACGGCGGCCTCAATGTCGTCTACCGGCGTGAAGATGGAAACATCGGTTGGATCGACCCGAGCTTGACCAAATAACCACCGGTCCTTCCGATTTGTGAGAGCAACATAGAAGGTAGATCATGGAAATCGCCGACCTCTTAAGCCCCGCAGGGGTGGTTGCCAATTTAAAGGCCACCAGCAAGAAGCAGGCACTTCAAGAACTCTCCCGTATCGCTGCTGAGGTAACCGGTCTGCATGAACGGACCATATTCGACGTTTTGTTGGAGCGCGAGCGACTCGGCACCACGGGGATTGGCAACGCCATCGCCATTCCGCACGGGAAGTTGGGCAATTTGGATAAGCTGTACGGGATTTTCGCCCGTTTGGAGCGGCCCATCGACTTTGATTCCATCGATGAGCAGCCCGTCGACCTTATTTTCCTGTTGCTGGCGCCCGAATCCGCCGGCGCCGATCACTTGAAAGCTCTGGCGCGGGTTTCCCGCCTGCTGCGCGACGGTTCGGCTTGCGAAAAACTGCGCGGCACCGATGACTCGGAAGCGCTCTACGCCCTGCTGATCGAAGATTCGTCGAGCCAAGCGGCTTAAAAAAATCTGCTTAAATTATGTCGCAAAGCCCTGCCTTGAAAGGCGGGGCTTTTGCCTTTTTCGCCGTGTCAAATGGCACATTGAAAAAGCTTGGCTGGCCGTTAATTTGTTCAAGGGAGCAAGGCCGGGGAGAGCGGCAGGATGAAAAGCCGAAAGACGGCAAGACAGTTGGGATTGGCGCGCCGTTCGGGGGGACGGCCCACCGCCCAGTTGTTGGCGTTGGTTTTGGCGCTCAATGCTTTTCTGCCGCTGGCCTTTGCGGAGTTGAACGGCGCTTTTGGCGGTTATCAAACGATCTGCGCCGCCAGCGGTGTTTCCGTGGTTCCCATTGGCGAGGAGGATGGACGGCCAGGCCCCGGGTCTGGCTGTCCTCTTTGCCTGATTGCGGCGGTCCAGGCCGGTCTTGAGCCCAGTGAAACCGCGTTTCCGTGGAGCGGGGAAGCCCTAAGAGAAGCCTTTCAGGGGCCGCCCCGCCGTTTTTCCCCTGCATCAATCCTGTTGGCCGGAGGCCAAAACCCGAGAGCGCCGCCCGCATAACTTCAAACCCCATCATTTCAATTCGAATGGAGACTGAAGTTATGAATCCGCACAAAATAAAATGTGCTGCTGCAACGATGCTGGCAGCCGTCGTCTTTCTTTCCTTTTCGCCTGCCGCCTTTGCCGGCAGCCGCGTTGCGGTGAGCGTGCCGCCCTTACACTCCTTGGTCGCGTTTCTCTTGTCGGGTGTCGATACGCCCGCCTTGCTGTACAATTCTCCGGAAGCCTTGTCCCGCCATGAACTGAATGCGCATGAGGCTCAGAAAGTCGATGCGGCCGCGATGGTGATATGGGGTGGTCCTTCCTATGAAAAAGCGCTGGCGGGAAAACGGCTGCTTGATCCGTTAGCTGGCCTAAAAGGGCTGACGCTCTCATCGGTCACGCCGCTTCTCAGCTTTCCCGATCCCGAAAAGGTCGACCGCTCTTTGAATGCCCGCGACATGCGTTTCTGGCTGGATCCTCGCTTGGCGAAGGTTGCCGTTGGCCGGATCGCCCCTCAGTTGGTCCGCTTGTATCCGGACTCCTATGAGCGGATCATGGAAAACGAAATTGTCTTGAAGCAACGTCTTATGGAAATGGAGCATCACATGCAACACGCGCTGGGCAACGACCGCAGCGTTCCGTTGCATGTGCCTCAATCGGATGTGCTCTATCTTGCTTGGCGGTTCAATCTGGCCGTTCCCCACTGTGCGGCGGCGGCACGGCATGCCGAAGGTTTTGGGCAGGCAAATGGCCCGGACCTGTATTTCACAATGATGAAGCAGGTTGAGAACGACCTGTTGACCTGCCAGAACCAGATCGCCTCCAAGGATTGAGCCGCCGTGAAGTCAGACCGGGGGCGATTCACGGATTAGGTTAACGCCAGTAATGCGTAATCCTAATCCGTTCGGGCTTGGGGCGCTTCGTCTACTTCATGTCGATGGTTTTGCTCGATTTGCCTTTGGTCTCCTCACCAGATTCGATCTTGATGGTTTTGACCTGAGGTTCGGGGATCGGGCGATTGAGGTCGATGTGGAGAAGGCCGGATTCCAGCTTGGAGCCGATCACCTCGATCCCTTCGGCGAGCACGAAACTGCGCTGGAACTGCCGCGCGGCGATCCCGCGGTGCAGAAAAATTCTTCCCGTGTCGTCGTCCGTCTGGCGGCCTCGCACGACCAACTGGGCGTCTTCCACGGTGACCGACAGGTCGTCGGCGGTAAATCCGGCGACGGCCAGGGTAATCCGCAGGCTGTTTTCGCCGATTTGTTCAATGTTGTAGGGGGGATAGCCTTCCGCCGAACTTTTTGAAACCCGGTCGAGAATTTCTTCAAAATGGTCGAAACCCAGCAAAAGCGGGCTGTTGAATACGGATAAGCGAGGCATCGTGGGCCTTCCTCCTTAGAGCAGGTCGTATTTATATTGAACCACTTCGTGGTGAAATATGAATGCGTGAATCTGCTCGTTTCCATAGTTTAGAGGGCGATTCACGACTTAACTGGGATCGCAACGCGATTCAGATTAAGTCGATCGCGCTCTTGGTTTAAGCGAGGCGATGGGTAAGGCCGGGAACCCTCTTCGGAGGCGTCCGCCGGTCTATGGCTGGTCCTTATTTTGCTTGTCGCACCCAGTCTGTCAATGGATGAAAGGAAAGGTTTGGCAGAACCAGGGGACGCGATATAAGAAACCGAAACGCGAGAGGATTTGAATAGGCTATGAACCAGGCAGCGCTTCTCAAACAAGCCAAGGCATCATTGCAGACCGGTAGGTTGGACAAGGCGGAGGCGCTCTGTAGGCAGGTTTTGGCGGCGGCCCCCGGCAATGGCGGCGCGCTGCATTGTTTGGGTATCGTTGCCGGTCGGCGCGGACACTTAGGCGATGCGATCGGTCTGTTGAAACGGTCGCTGGGCGTTCAGCCGAAAAATGCAGACGTTTTGACCGACCTCGGAACTCTATACCTTATGGCCGGACAGGCCGAGGAAGGGTGCGCCGCCCTCAAAACGGCGCTGTCGGTCAAGCCGGCCCATACCGAAGCGTTGTACAACTATGGTCTGGCTTTGCTCCGAATGGGCCAAGTGGACGAGGCCATCGAACATCTTTCAAAAGCGTGCAAAAGATCGCCGAAAAACGCTCAGGCTCTGTTCAACTTAGGTCTCGCCTATCTGCAAAAACAGGATGTGGGAGCGGCGGCGCCGTGGCTGAAAAAGGCCCAAAAAGCGGCTCCGGAAAACTTCGAGATCGCCCTGGCCTACGCCAAAACCCTGATGATGTCCGAGGCCGTTCAACAGGCAAGAGACGTTTACCGGACGCTGAACAGGAAATTTCCGCCGCACCCCGAGGTGCTTTTTGGCCTGGGAAGTGCGGCGGCCGCGTTGAACCGGCCGATGGAAGCGCTGGAATGGTTTGGGCAGGCCCGCCAAGCGGCGCCGCAAAACGGTGAAATATGCAATGGCCTTGCCGGGGTATACCGGTCGCAATCCGATTATGAGACGGCGGAAAAACTGGCGGCCAAGGGGTGTCAATTGTTGGGCTATTCGGAAGAGGCGATGCTTTTCCTGGCGTCACTTCTCTTCGAGGCGGGGCGTATCGATGACGCCTTGGACCGGGTTGAGCAATGTCTGGAACGGTTTCCCGATTCGCTTGCCGCTTTAAACTCCAAGGCGGTTTACCTGCATGCGGCGGGACAATTCGCCGAGGCCTGGCCGGTCATCGAACGGATCCGCCGTCTCGACCCCGGGTCGGCCGAGTCCTACTACTTGCAGATGGCGGATAAAGGCCACCCCTTTACCGACGAAGCGGTCGAGACGATGCAACGGCTGGCCGGAGACGCTGCGTTATCCGACGAAGCGCGGGCAAAACTGCACTTCGCCCTTTCCACTCATTTTGACGGCCGGAGCGACTACGGGGCGGCCTTCGATCAGGCGGCTTTGGGCAACGGGCTAATCGTCAAGACATCGCCTTACGACCGCCGGGCGACCGAGGAATATTTCGCCGGCCTGAAAGAGATTTTCACCGAAGACTTTTTGGCCCAGGAGGGCGGCCTGCCGTCGCAAGAGCCGGTCTTCGTCGTCGGGATGCCGCGCTCGGGAACGACTCTGGTGGAGCGCATTCTCGCCAGCCACTCCAAAGTCGCCGGTTTGGGAGAGTTGAAAAATTTCGGCCGATTTGAGGCGACGCTGCCCGAGCGCCTGAATTCCGGGGAGCCCTATCCCTTTTGTTTGCAAAACGGCGGCGACGGCGTTTTCAAACAGATGGGGGAAACCTACCTGGAGTTTCTCCGCGCCCTTTTGGGGCCGGCGGAAAAGGGCGTCGATAAGATGCCGGCCAATTTCCTGCGTTTAGGGCTGATCCACCGGGTGTTTCCAAAGGCGAAAATCGTCTACTGCCAGCGCGATCCGATGGATATCGGCCTGTCGTTGTTCCTCACCCGGTTTACCGGCAATCACCCTTATTCCCACAGGCTGGAGGATATCGGACATTATTACCGGCTGCATGAGGACCTTTTGGAGCACTGGAGAGCCGTCGGCGTCCCCATTTATACCGTCGACTACGAGGCTCTTTTAGGCGCGCCGGAAGCCGAATCCAAGGCCTTGATCGACTGGGTTGGTCTTGCCTGGGAGGACGGTTGTCTCAAGTTCAACGAGGCGGCGGGAACGGTGAAGACCGCCAGCCAATGGCAGGTGCGGCAACCGCTCTACAAGACATCGCAAGGCCGGTGGCGCAACTATCAGGCTCAACTGGCTCCACTGGCCGACATGTTGGGGCGGTCTTAACCCCCGTAAAGCCTTACATAGTCCGCCTCCACCTGGGCCAAGTTCTTTTTGGTGAAGGCCGCCATGTCGTCGTCCATGTTCCAGGCCCGGTGATCGCCCTTTTGATAGGCCAACGCGTTGCGGTGGTAATAAAGCGCGTTCATCCGGTTGGCGACGAAATTGTTGCGGCTCTTCTTCGCTTCTCCGGGTGACCCCATGACAATCGAATTGTCGGGAATGACCGTTCCTTCCTTCAAGAAGGTGTGTCCGGCGATAATGCAGTTATCGCCGATCACGCAGCCGTCCATAATCGTCGAGTTGATGCCGACCAGAACGTTGTCGCCGATGGTGCAGCCGTGCAGGGTGCAATGGTGGGTGATCGAGCAATACTCCCCGATGATCGTCGGCGTTTGCCAACCGATATGGATCATCACGAAATCCTGAATGTTGGAATATTTGCCGATTTGAACCTCATGGGCTTCGGCGCGGACCACCGCGTAGGGCCAGATGCTGCTGCCCTCGGCCATCGTGACTTTGCCGTAAAGCTGCGCGGTTGGGTGGATGAAGGCGGGGGTGTCGGAAACGACATCGGCGGTGTTTTCGGGCATGCAAACTCTCTCAGTCGATCAGATTTACCCGTCGACCCTAAAACCTTTACGGTCAGGAAAAAAGAGATTGCCGCGTTAATTGAGGCGGTTGCGCGGAACCCAGTGCCCTTCGTCGTCGAGTCCGACGAAAAAATCCTCTAGTTCCGGGTGGTAGAACGGTTCGTCGTCTTCTTCCGGCACCAGATTTTGCTCTGAAACGTAGGCGATATAGGGCGAATCGTCCTGATCCTGGGCGAACAGATGATAAAACGGCTGGTCTTTTGACGGCCGAATGTCTTCCGGGATGGACCGGTACCATTCCTCGGTATTGTTGAAGACCGGGTCCACATCGAAGATGACGCCGCGGAAACCGAACAGACGGTGGCGGACTTGCGCTCCGATGGGGAATTTGGCTTTGCTGTTAAAAGACGTCGTCATCACTTAAGTACCTCATTCGGCCTCAATGTAGAACGTTATCCCGGCTTGGCAACCCCGAATCCGACTTGACCGCAAATTTCCAAACGGGAATCCTGTTAGGGTCTTTTGACACTTAGGTTGACGTCTTGGTTGAGACGAAAATAGTACGAGGTTAGGAG
>Ga0070727_10000186_pt1 | contig 94505 bp, 83 predicted proteins | sample tdAd472_FD_66722 | JGI IMG/M metagenome (GOLD analysis project Ga0070727, IMG submission 66722) | Marine sediment microbial communities from the Atlantic coast under amendment with organic carbon and nitrate - tdAd47.2 | ecosystem: Environmental > Aquatic > Marine > Coastal > Sediment | place... | reverse complement strand
GTTGTACGTCAGGAAGTGATGCGCCTGGCCGAGCATCGGGCCGAAATTGCCGATCTGCCACATCAACCATTGCAGCATCTCGAAATACCCGGATGTACCGGCGGGAGGCGCCAAACGCCCGGTTTTTGCGGCGAGGTACAGCAGTATTGCGCCGGAGTCCATCAGCGTGGTTTCGCCGTCGACAATCGCAGGAATCTGGTTGTTCGGACTGATGGCGAGGAAATCCGGGTCGAATTGCTCGCCATTGCCGATATCGATGGGAATGACTTCGTAGTCGAGACCCAGTTCCTCGAGCGCGATCGATATCTTGCGGCCGTTAGGCGTGGACCAGGTGTATAGCTGGATCAATAAGGTCTACCACTTGCCGGGCAGGTCGCCAACGCGCTCGTAAGGCTCGCCGATCAGAACACCGAGTTCGCGTTCCTCGTCGCCCGCCAGATGGATCCCCGGCCGGCCGTGTGCGAAACGATAGTTGCACACGATTCCGATGTCACCCGTGTTCCAGCGGATCGGAACGCCGAAACGATCGTAGACATCGACGAAGAGTTGTTTTTCTTCGCGCGTGAATTCCGTGAGATCGCCGTACGTCAGTTTCAGTGGCCGCTTTTCGTAGGGCAGGTGCATGACCTTGGGCCAGGTATCGAACCACATGCCGTCGTCCGCGACGCTCGAGTAGAGCAGGTTGCGATCCAGTGGCGGGAAATATTCGTAGGCTGAAATGGTGTAGCGGGTTTTGAGCAACCGGTTCGGCCCCCATTCGATTTCGAGCCCACGCGATCTGGCCATCGCCTCGGCCTCGTCGGGATCATCCGTGAGCATCGACTTCTGCCAATGGTTGTAGACCCCGATTTGCTCCGATCCCTCGAAATGGTCACGGTCGGTCAAGTCGCGGTGATAGCAGATGCCGAGTTCTTTCAGTTTCTGCCCGAGCTCGGTTTCGAGAATCGCGTCCGTCGCCCTGACGTTGTCGGAGACGTAGGTAAACCCCTTGTCTTTGACGCTCTTGTGGCACAGGAAGCCGAGCATCCGGGTGCTGTTCGAGACGTAGGCCATTTCATGGTGGTAGTGCAGCCATGCCTGCAGTGGTGCCCCAACTTCATACACATTTTCTTCGAGGTCGTTACGCGGATTTGCGCCGCCCTTGTAGCGCATCTCGTTCTCGACGACGAGTTTCGCGAAGCGCCGCATCGTCTGCAGGTCCGTGAGTCGGGTGTTGACGAGATACACAACGCCAATCTCGTCGAACAGGCTATTCATTCGAGTGGCAAGCTCACCGTTGCGGTCGAGATCGGCGTCGTCCATCGCGTAGTCGGCGCAGTCGATCGTAAAGGCCTCGGGCGGCAACGCGGGCGTGCCGGTCCACCAGCGTGGTTCGATCACGTCCGGTAATGGCTGCATCATGTCGGCGGAGGTGCTCACAGATAAATCCTACAACATTACTCTGAATCCAGGTGTTTCGAAGCGGCGCTCCTGAGGTCATCGCTAATCGTCACGCCACGGCGCGCCTCGAGATCGAACAGCACATAAACGGCTTCCAGCGTCGCCGCTACCTCGCCGGTCTTGAGGTTTTGCATGACGTAGCACGCAGTGATCGACTTACCGCCGATCTTCACCAGCGAGGCGCGAATCTCGAGCAAATCGCCGGCCGCAACCTCGGCCTGGTACTTGATCAGGTGTTGTACATCCACCCACGCGAGCTTGCGATCGGCGTCCTGGGCGCCCACCCAGCCAAATACGTCGTAAATGAAGTGATACGACGCGTCGTCGAACATGCCGACGTAATTGCGTGTGGTCATGTGTTCGAGCACGTCGCATAGCCACGGGTGTGCGACGGACTTGTGCACGGAAATCATGTTGCCAGTCCGACTTTGCGGTGGCCCGGCACCTGTAGCCCAAGCGTCTGGCGAGCCTGGGCCGGCGTCTGTACGGAGGCGCCCATCGATTCGACGATGTTCCTGGCGCGCTCGACGAGCTGCGCGTTAGATGCAAGCACACCTTTGTCGAGATACAGATTGTCTTCGAGCCCGACGCGTACATTGCCGCCCAGCATGACAGCCTGCGAAACCATCGGGAACTCCATCCGGCCGATCGCGAATCCGGCCCAGTTACAACTGTCCGGTAGTTCGTTCACCATCGCCTGCATGACGTTCGTCGTTGCCGGCGCGCCCCAGGGGATTCCGAGGCAGATCTGAAACAACGGCGGTGCGTCGATCAGGACTTGATCGATGAGGTGCTTGGCGAACCAGATCTGGCCGAGGTCGAAGACCTCGAGTTCGGGCTTCACGCCGATTTGCCGCAGGCGTTTCGCACCCATCTCGAGCATGTCCTGGGTCGACACGTAGACGTAATTGCCGCCCAGGTAATTGAACGAACCGCAGTCGAGCGAGCAAATTTCGGGCCGCGCCGCTTCGATGTGAGCCATGCGCTCCATCTGCCCGACGCAGTCGGTCTCGTCGGCAAAATTGAGTGGGTCGTCGTCCGGGCCAAGCCAGAGATCGCCGCCGATGCCGGTCGTGAGATTAACGATGACATCCGTGTCACTGTCGCGGATTCGTTCCACGACCTCGCAAAACAGATCGACACGCCGGCTCGGTGCACCAGTCTCGGGTTCCCGCACGTGAATGTGAGCGACCGCTGCGCCGGCTTTCGCAGCTTCGATGGCCGCTGTGGCGATCTCTTCGGGTGTCTTCGGCAAGTCGGGGTGTTTGTGCGCAGTGTCGCCGGACCCTGTTACCGCACAGGTGATGATGACATTGTGATTCATTGTCGCGTGCCCCCCAGCTTCGCGGTTGTCTATTCGAATGTCGCGACGAACAAATTGTCGCTGTTGTCAATTGATGCGCGCTTCATACCTTCAGTGTTATAGACCATTTCAATATCGCCCGCCGAGTTTGCTGCAATTATGCCGCCATCACCGCCGAGATATTTGATATCGGCGAGTACCTCGTCGATCGCCTGGTTGAGTGATGCGCCTGCCTTGACCTTGTAAGCAACCGCGAGTGCTGCACCGGTCCGGATGAAGTACTCGCCAATGCCGGTACATGATACGGCAACTTCGCTGTCCGCCCAGGTTCCCGCACCGATGATAGGGGTATCACCGACACGGCCGTGGAGCTTGCCGAACGTGCCGCCCGTCGATGTGGCGGCAGCCAATTCGCCGTTGGAGTCGAGCGCGACGGCGCCGACGGTGCCGTGCGCGTGCTCAACAACTTCGTCCTCGGTCACACCGATCGGCAGGGTGTAGTATTTGCGCGGGTTCTCGACTTCCTCGAAGCCTTGCGCGCGAGCGAATTCGAGAGCGCCCGAGCCCGCCAGCATCACGTGCGGGGTTGCTTCCATGACGCGCCGTGCCACGGAGACGGGATTGACGACATCGCGAATCGACGCAACTGCACCCGCCGCACTCACGGGCCCATCCATTATCGAGGCATCGAGCTCGACGTGGCCCGCCGAATTGGGTGCGGAGCCGCGCCCGGCCACATAAAGCCCTGACGATTCCATCTCGGCAACGGCAAACTCGACCACGTCGAGGGCACGCGCACCCGATGCAAGCCGGTCGCGGGCGTTCTCGGTCAGCTCACGCATATGAAACTCGGCCACCGAGTAATCCCGGCCGCTGCGTGCCCCGGCGCCGCCATGCAATGCAAATGCGAAGGTCTTGTTGCTCATTGGTCGTCAATTTACCCTAAACTGCTTGCCGATGCGGATAGCCGGAATCTACAAGCAACTTAAGGAGCGGCGTGTCATACGCGCAGCCGTGATCTATATTGCGTTGCTGTGGGCGGTATTGCAGGCGGCGGACCTGTTCGCCGGGGCGGACATCATCAGCGAGGCGACGGTTCGCTGGATGATCCTGGGCGGTGTTGCCGGCCTCCCACTCGTTGTCCTGGCCAGCTGGTTTCTCGAGAGCCCGTGGAACGAACGGCGCTGGACCGCCGTTGCCGGGGACATCGTCGTCATCACCGCATTGCTTGTGGCCGCAGCGCTCTTCGCGTGGCAGCAGTGGTTCGTTGCGTTCACGCGCCCGGCGATCGCAGTACTGCCGATAGAAGCCACCGATACCAGAGTGGAAACGAGGGATCTGGCCGACCACCTTACGAAGCGTCTGCGGTTGCTGCTGGCGTCCCGGCCCGAATTGCGCGTTATCGAGCTCGACAGTTCCATGCACACGTCTCTCGACGGCTTGCCGGTCAGTGAAAAGGCGGCGGCGCTCGGTGCGGAATACGTTCTGGCGGGAACGCTGAGCGGGCGGGGGCAGAATCTGCGGTGGTCCTTACAGTTGTTCACCGCAGAAGGTGAATTAACCTGGAGTGACGGGTTCGAAGGCCCGCTGCTTTACCAGGAGCAGCTGCAGGGCTGGGTGCTGGATGCCCTCTGGCCGCAATTGCCTCTGCAGCCGGAAGCGCTGGAAGAAACCCGCGAGCTTCTCGCGAGTTGTGGCTACCCGGCTGATGCGGTCGCGATACTCACTCTCGCGCGAGTGGGTCGCCGCGGTGGCGACTCGGCCACGCTGGCAATGGTTGCTGCGTCGCACGACGACGCGGGTCTGCTGCACATTGCCAAGGCGAAATTCTATTTCGACCAGGTAAACAGTCTACCGCCGTCTCAGCGGCCCGTGACGCAGAGCCTTGGCATGCAATCGCTGGAACTCGCGGCAAGGACCTGCGCAGAGTATCCCGAAGTAGAACTTCTGCGCATCGTCAATACGCGCGAACTGCAGCAGGAGAATGCGGCTGGCCACGTGGCGCGGCATCCGAATGCGGTGGCGCTCTACCTGGAACTCGCCGGGCTGTATCACGAAGCGGGCGAGAAGCGGAAGACCAGGGCCCTCGTGGATGAGGCCATGCTGCTCGACCCGCTTGGTGCAACGACGAAATGCCGCGTGCGAGAGTTGCTACAATTACCGGACAATAACGACAGTGCCTGTCCCTGACATCGATCGGCCCAACATTCGAAACGCGGCGCTGTGTAACAAGAAATGGGGGGGTTAATGTCAGGCCTTACGGGTTTTATCGCCGAACTCCAGCGACGGCACGTCATTCGTGCGGCTGTTGCGCACGTCATCGTGTTTTGGCTGCTGATCCAGGTCGCCGACGTCGTACTGCCATATGTCGGTATCGTCGACGAGCCGGTGCGCTGGGCGCTGCTTGCCGGCGTCGCACTGTTTCCCGTCACACTGATCGTCGCCTGGTTCTTCGAGCATCCGTGGCAGAAGTTCACGCGCGGTCGCGTTGCACTCGATTTGATGATTGTTGTCGTCATTACGGTAACGGCTGGTGCGTGGGTACTCCGCAACATGCCGCAGGTCGTACATACACGAACGAGTATTGTCATCCTGCCTTTCGAGCATTCCGGCGACCCGTTGGAGCAGAGTTTGTCGCGGGCGCTCGCCTATGAAGTCAACAGCCTGCTAATGAGGTCGAAGTCTATAGACGTCATCGGTTTCGAAAGCGCGGCGTCCACCGTGATAGAGGGACTGGAACCACCTGGCGTAGCAGAGCGGCTGCAGGTGCAGCACGTGCTGTCCGGGAGCATATCTGCGGCGAACGACGTCATGCGCATTGACCTGCGGCTGTTGGACAGCACGGGGCGCGCTTTGTGGCAAAAGGTCATTGAGGAATCGCTCGACAACCTGTTCGACGTTCAGGAGCGCATCGCCGTGGCCGTCGAGTCGAGTCTTGGTGCAGGTGGGGACGCCGTGCCTGTGCGAGCGGTCGCCGCTGAGCGTTGCCCCATGCCGAACGATCCGGCTGCTCTCGAGAAGTATTACACCGCACGTTACTACATCGAGCTCCGGACCGAATCGGATACGTCGCGACAGCAGATTCGGGACGCCATCGCGTTATACGAAGAACTGATCGATGAATATCCGGATTTTGCAGAAGCCTACGCGGGGCTCGCATGGGCGTATGCGCACCAGCCGGCCTACGACCCGCAGAACGCGCGGCAGGATTGGCGGTCGGTAGCAACGGGACTGGCAGAAAAGGCGCTCGTGCGGTGTCCGACGCTCACGGAAGCGATACACCTCACGGCCAACGAATACGATCACGAGAACGACTGGATCGGCCAGTATCAGCAATTGACTGCATTCGTCGAGATGGAGCCGGATCGCGCGGAAAATTACCAGCGCCTGTCACGGCATTATCGCGAAACAGGCCTGGTTGATCGTGCGCTCGAGGTCGCCAGGAAGAATTTTGCGATGAATCCCCTGTCACCGAAGGCGGCCAAGATATTGGCTGCGGTTTACCTTTATGCGGAGCGCTACGACGAGGCCGTCGAGCTCGCGGACCTCGCGGCGGAGCTGGGCAATACGGGACCGAATTTCGCGAGAGGCAACAGGGCGATGGCCGCGTGCGGTGATGATCTCGATTGCATCATGAAGCAGTTGCCGCCCATGATGCAGAGCTTCGAACAACCGTTTCGTCTGATCTATGCGGAGCCGGTAGATCCCGCGGGCGCCCGGGAGGCGATTGATATAGCGCTCGACCTCAATGCGCAGACGTCCGGTAACCTCGTCAACTGGTTCAACGGCACGGCGTGTCGGTACGAGCACCTGACACCACTGTTCTTCGAGATATGGGACCAGAACCAGGAGCTACAGGCCTACTGGTTTTGGCCCAACGTCTGGCTACCCAGGTGCGGCAAGGTTTGGTCGGACCCGCACTTTCCGAAGTTCGTCGAGGAAGCCGGCTTCGTCGAATACTGGCAAGAGGTCGGTTGGCCGCCAATGTGCCAGCCAAACGGAGACAGCGCGGTGTGCGGTGACCCTACTCAGCTAAAGCGTAAATAAAATCCGCATAAGCTTTCTCGATCTCGGCGAGCCCTGCGACAGGAACGTCTTCGGCGGGCTCGATCAACATGATCTCGTTGGGCGCGTGGGCGCCCGTCCCAAAACCCATGCCGGTGGGCACGAGCGGCAATCCCAGCCGTTCCGTGAACTGGTAGAAAGGTGCGCTTCCGGCGACGCGCGGCTTGACGACCACATCGTCGGCGTATTTCATGAATACGGATAACGCTGATTGCACGGCAGGCGTATCGACCGAGGTTTGCGACGCCGGGTAGCCGCCGAGTTTCCTGATTTCGACGTCGCCGAATCCGTTTGCGTCGAGGAAAGCACGTATCTTCGCCAGCGCCTCATCCGGGTCGAGCCCGGGCGGCAATCGCGAGTCGACCTTGGCGGTTGCCTTGTGCGGCAGGATGGTCTTGACACCTTCGTCAGTGTAGCCGCCCCAGATACCATCGATGTTCAGTGTCGGCTGATACAGGAGTTCGACAATAGCGTCGGCGCCGGTTTTGTCGTCGATCCAGCGGTTGACCGACAGGATTTCCTGCAACTGAGCGTCGTGGATCTGCTCGAGCCCGGCATTGATTAGCAAGGACTCCTCCTCAGTCGGCGGGCGGATGCCGTCGTAGTAGCCGGGGACGAGAATCGTGTTGCCGTCTGGTGATGTCAGCAGCGAAAGCGCTTTGATAAGACGCCATACTGGCGAATCGACAATCGCCTTGTACGAGCCGTGAATCTCGGCTTGCGACGGCCCACCCCAGTCCCCACCTTGCGCGGTCATCTCGAAGTAGACGATGCCTTTCACGCCCAGGATCATGTTGATGTTGCCATCCGGAACCTGGGAGTTGAACGGGAACAGCACACCGTCCGCCATTTTCAGCCGCTCGTAGTAGGCATCGATGATCTGGTGATAGTGCGGCGAGCCGAGTTCCTCTTCGCCTTCAGCTGCGACCATGATGTTGACTGGTAATTTGCCGTCGACGGCAATGATCGACTCGAGCGCATTGAGAAACGCACGCTCAGGGCCCTTCTGGTTGGTCGCACCTCTCGCCATGATCACCTTGCCGAGCTTGTGGTCGACGATCGCGGCATCGAATGGCGGGCTCTCCCAGTCCTCGGGATTGACCGGCTGCACGTCGTACATCAGGTATATCGCAAGTGTCTTGTCGGCGCCGGCGTCGTAGTAAGCCCATACGCCCGGGTGACCGTCAGTCGGCACCAGTTCCGCTTCCTCGAAGCCCATCGATTCCAGGTCGCCACGGAGCATTTCCGCCATCTCGAGTACGCCGTCATTCTGCGCCGAGATGGATGGCTGTTGGAGCCAGCGCTGGATCGCGGCAACATGATCGAATTCGTGGGCGTCGATGTACTCATACACGGCCTGGTGATCACCAGCGTATGGCTTGATGACCGAAAAATCGTACGCGGCGTCCGTCGCCAGTTCGAAGCTCGGCCGCTGTGGCGCAGCAGCTTCAGGTGTGGCGGGCGGCTGGCAGGACGACAGTCCGAATACGGCTGTCAGCAAGAAGAAGGTACGGTGCAGCATCGTTTTTCCTTTCCTATTCTTTGAACAATGACTTGAAGCTGTCGCGGTAACCGCGACTCAGCGGCACGGTCTTGCCGCCTTGCAGGCGTATCTCACGGCTGCCCGAATCGGTCGTACGAATTTCCTCGATCTTGTCGATATTGACTAGATAACTGCGGTGCGTACGGACGATTCTGCCCGGCGCGAGTTGCCGCTCGAGTTTGTTCAGCGTATTTCGTACCAGGAAGTCTCGCTCCGCCGTCGACACTGTAACGTAGTTTCGGGCGGCTTCCAGGCATTCGATGTCCTCGCGGCGAATGATTGTCTCGCCTTTTCCGGTCTGCACAACGATCCGGCCGCTGGCGATGGTCGCGGTCGGTGCGGCTGTCCTGATGCTGCGGTAATAGCGGTAAGCGCCGATAATCGCGACGATGCCCAGATAGATCTTGATGTCTTTCTGGTACTCGATGACGAGATTGCGAAACCAGAAGTCCGAGAAGACATAGCTGTCGCTCACGAACAGAAATACGACATAGCGCATCGCAACCATCAGGAAGTAGTGTGCGGCAGCGAAAAGCACGCTGCCGACCACGTGTCCGACCACGGCTGATACAGCCCGGTCGCGGCGGAGCGGAAATCGCGTGAGCCACCACGCAACAACCGGAACCAGCAGGAGTACGACGACGGCGCTCGTAACCTGTTCCGTAACCAGGCGAAAGGTATCCGGCTCGTAGCCCATGAAGCGGATCTGGCTGAGTTTCGTGAACGTATCGGCCGTCCACAGGACCCCGACGAGCACTACGAAGAAAGCGGCTTCGCCCGCCCGGCGCAATATCTTTCTTGATCCGTCGTCTGCCGTCATGCCGGTCCTCTCTGCTCGTGCGTTCGTCCCCGGCGCCTGTTGTTCGTCCCAGAGGGCCAAACCGTGCGGGCGGGAACGTTTCCAATCCCCGGGCATCCAATACACAGAGGACACCAGAACAATGACATTTCTACCTTCTACGACCACAAAAGTCAGCCGGTCTATCCTTTACTTCCTGTTTGTCGTAATGCCAGCCTGCGGTGGTGGCGGGGGATCCGCGCAGAGCCCCGACCCCACACCCCCACCAGTCGGCTATGTTTATGCCCGTCCTGTCGACAACGGCGATTCCTGGCCGGTGGCGAATGCCGCCGACCAGGGTGTCAACCCGGGCTTGCTCGAGGACATGATGGACGCAGTCGAGGCCGGCCAATTTGCGGCGATCGATTCAATCGCGATCGCGCGCGGCGGCGAGCTGGTTTTTGATGAGACGATTCGTACCGAACTCGCTGATAACGACAGCCGGGTCGGAAACACGAATCTTGCCATGCACGGACAGTTTTCCGTCAGCAAGAGCATCACGTCAATCGTCGTCGGCATAGCGATCGACGAGGGTTATATCAGTGGCGTGGATGTTCCCTACTTGAGCCTGTTTTCCTACGCTGACTACGACAATTGGGATGAGCGCAAGAACGACATGATGTTGCAGGACGTCCTGACGATGCGACTCGGCCTGGAGTGGAACGAATGGGACCCGCCGTACACGTCGCCCGATAACCAGTTGAACCGCTTCTTCGAGTCTGAGCACGATTTCAGCAAGTCGCTACTCGACCTGCCGATGTTCGCAGATCCGGGGACGGAGTTCGCCTACAACACAGTGGCGACCATATCTCTGGGCCAGGCCGTCGAGAACGCGGTGCCCACTCCGCTCATCGACTTCGGGCTCAATGAGCTGATGCTGCCCCTCGGTATCACCGAAATCGAAGTGACACGGACGCCGACCGGGTTGCCGGATGGAGGTGGCGGGTTCTACCTGCGTACGCGGGATGCCGCAAAGTTCGGCCAGCTATTGCTCAACGACGGTACCTGGAATGGTGAGCGGATTGTCAGCAGCGCGTGGCTGGGCGAGTCACTGGTTCCTGTTTCCGAGCTTGGCTGGGTGGATCCGGAGCAGTGGGACTGGCAGGTTACGGGCTACGGCTACCAGTGGTGGACCGGCTTCTACGACAACGACGGTGCCATCGTGGATACGTTCGTCGCCTGGGGCTTCGGCGGCCAGTGGGTAATCGTCATGCCGTCGCTCGATCTCGTCGTTGCGATCAATTCGAACGGCTTCGATGGCAGCGATGATGCGATCAACCAGGGTCACGTAGTGGTTGTACAGTACATCCTGCCCGCACTGCAGTGATCGCCGTGCAATCAGTATCTGAACGTGTAAGAGAGTTTCAGGTTTATCTCGTTTTGTGTGCTCGTTGGCCGGTTCGAGGTGTCCAGGGTTGCGCCATGGTTCAACACCAGCATGACTTCGCGCCCGGCCTGCGGAATGTAGCGCAACCGGCTATTGATGCCGAACACGTCTTCGCTATTGTCGTACTGGAGCAGGTTACTCCACGACCAGCGCGAATTGAATGCCACGTCCGCTCGCAGGCTGCCGAGATGCGAGGTAAAACTCCCGGACGGTAACGCCACCTCGTTCTCGGTGAACGAGAGCCCGAGCGAGAGGTGTGAGGACTGCCGCCACTGTACCTCGACAAATTTCTCCAGCCTGTCGCCGCCAAAGAAGCCACCATCCTGTACGGAAATAACGAGGCGCAACGGGCGTCCCATACCGGAGGCGAATTCGGCACGATAGCGATCGAACGTGTAACGACCCACGGGCACATTGAGGCGATCGAACAGGTCGAATTCCTCTTCGACGAGTTCCTCATTGTTTTGCCATTCGATGAACATGAAATCGCCGTTGTGCGTTTCGAATGCGATGGGTCTGACGCGAGTCATTTGCGTTAGTGTCTCGCCGTTCATATTGTTGACCAGGTTGAAGTCGACGCGATGCGTGATGGAGCGCCAGCGACCTTGGTCAGGGCGTATGCGGTAGCGTGCGCCCGTACCATAGCGACGAATACCGGTACGGTTTACGAAGCCCAGTGCGGGATTGAAGTTCTCCTGAATTTCCTCCGCTCGCAAATACATCCGGACTAGGTCGTTAGGCATGTCGAGCATGACACCGTATGCTCTGTCATCATCGTCGATGCCGGTCGTCTTGCTCTGCTGTGCCCAGAAATTGCCGGTTACGATCTGGCCGAAGGGACCGCCCGTGTTGCGGTACAGGTAGTCGATACCGACGAGCGAGTTGTTGTCATTCGACCCGGGGTCGCCGTGCGTCATGATGAAGCCGATGGCCGACTCGCCGAGCACATTGCGTGAGCCGCGCGCGACGAACAGGTCGGTTGCCTCGACATCATCGAAAGCATCCTGGCGAATTGCGAGCGTACCGACGTTGAACTTGCCGATGCGTCCGGTCAGCTTCACTCCGCCGATGAGATCGACCGGGTCACCGTCTTCGGAGAGACCGATGCGGCGTGAGAAAAATGGCCGGCCGTTCGTGTCGATATTGCCGAACTCAAAGATGCCCGCGTCCTGCAGGAAGAAGTCACGCTTCTCCGGGAAGAACAACGAAAATCGATCGAGTGCCACCTGCCGTTCGTCGACCTCGGCCGTCGAGAAATCCGTATTCAATGTGAATGTCGAGGTCAGGGACGGCGTGATGCGATACCGGATGTCGAGCGAAGGTTCGAAACTGTTGCTGTTATCTCCGAGTTCGAGGTCCCGGTCCTGGCGCAGGTTGATCGACGGTACGATGTCGAGGCCGAGCCCCTGCTCGATGTCGTTGATGCCGCTGACCTCGCCCCCGTAAGCAGGCCAGTCCTGGCGGTCGTGCGACGACCACATCGCGAATTCCTGTTTGCGGACGATGCCACGGCCGAAGTTGATGCCCCAGGTGTCGGACTCCGGCGAGAACGATATCGACTTGAACGGGATCGCGATCTCGGTCGCCCAGCCATCAGCGTGTATGGCGGACTCGGCGTACCAGATCGTGCCCCACTCCTCGATGAAGCGAGAATTGTTCTCCCGTAACGCGTCGCGGCGCATGCCGTTCGCATTGACCTGGAACATGTAATCGTTGCGCTTGCTGTTGAAGCTGTCGACAAAAACCCAGAAGCGATCGTCGGAATAGAACAGTTGTCCCTGGATGAGTTGCAATGCCTGGATTGCGAGTGGGTCGCTGTCGTGAAGGTCGGCAGCGATGTACAGGTATTCATCGTCGTACATGACACGAACGACGGTACGCTCGGTCGGGATGGCACCGTCGGTCGGCATGGTCTGGTGGAAGTCGTCCACCACGGCGGCGTGGCACCAGGCCTCGTCATCGAGAGATCCGTCGATAACGGGCGACACGGTCGTGCGAGAGATGGTGAAGGACTTGCGCTCGCCCTCATTGAACGCGAGTGCGCTCGTAGACAGCAGCAACAGCACTCCGGCTGCAAATTGCAGAGTCTTTCGGAAACACATCTGCCCTTCCCAATTTCAGTGAACTTGCGCGGAGTAGGACAGGGTTATGCGGCGTGTGTTGCGTGCCTTGCGACGAGGCGTTGCCTGTACGCGATGAGTGGTTAGATCGACCAATAGCGCCCAGAATAAAAGAGGCCACTTCGTGAGAAGTGGCCTCGATTCGAGGGACCAGAAATTATAGTCCCTTGTTTGTTATACGACTAATCGTGCTGTCAAATCAGTTCGTCCTGTAGTTGAACGACAGGTACCACTGCGCGCCGATGGTGTCATAAGCTCCAGCAGCGGTGTTCGTGCCGGTATCCCCGTATTGAGTAAACTGCGGCAACATCGGTGGTTCCTCGTCGGTGGCATTGATGAGGCCGAGCCGCACCGTGTATGGACCGTTACTCCAGCTCGCTGAGATGTCGTGGTAGAAGTAGGCGTCCACCTCGTTGGCGCTCGGTGCCAGTCCGTTCGCGCAGAAGCAATCGTTCTCGTTAAAGAGCTCGGGTGTATTCGAGTCTTTGGCGCTGCTCCAGTAGCGCATGCGCCAGAACATGCCCCAGTTGCCCCAGGCATACTGAAGGTTGGCATTCGCACGAGCGTCAGGCGTATAGATCTCGCCGGCGTAGTCGTTGACGTCGCCAGTGAATATGCCGATCTCGTCCCACTTCAACAACTGGTTCCAAACGAGGTTCGCTCCCAGTACACCAGGCCCGAGATCCATCGTGTAGGCGAGTTCAATATCCACACCTTGAGTCTCGAAACGATTTTCGTTAGACGTACCGGAATCGACGCCGATAAGGCTACCTGCTCCGGCTCGCTCGTCACGACGTGCACGGCCTCCCGGCTGTAGTCCGGGACCGCATGTCGGGTCGAACTCTGCCGTCGAGACATCGTAGCAGCGCTGCAGGACGGTGTTTCGCGACGTTGTCGCCATCGCGTCATCGATTTGGATATCGTAGAAATCGACGGCTGCCGAGAATCCCTCGGCGAAGCCCGGTTGCCATACGATACCGAACGTATACGATTCGGCCGTCTCTTCGTTGACAAACTCGTTACCGCCGATGAAACCACCGGTACCCTGCTTTTCTGGCTGCGTCAGGATAAAGGCACCCTGGTCGTTAATACGATCCTGGATAACCTGGATCGAGCGGCAGTTGTCGGCAATCTGCCCGGTGGTCGTGTTGTCCACGCCGTCGCAGGGATCGTTGACGTTGGCGAAAGTCTCACCCGCGCCCGCGTAGAGGTCGGAGATATTCGGCGCACGTACCGATTCAGAATAAGTGCCTCGGAACCTCAATGACTCGAGCAGCGCGGCATCGAAACCGACCTTCCAGGTCGTCTGCTGGCCAACTGTCGAGTAGTCACCGAAACGAGCAGCGGCGTCCAGCGTCAGACGCGAAAGGACAGGTACGTAGACTTCGGCATAGATCTCATTGACATCAAAGTCGCCATTCGTCGGTGCCGAAGCGTTGCCACCGCTGAGGCCCGTCTGGTTGGGGCCGGGATTGATCTCAGCTCCGGTCTCCTTGCGGTACTCGAGACCGCCGGCAACGGCAACAGAACCGCCGGGGAGATCCCAGCCGGTGTCACCGGAGATGCCGAGATGAACGATCTCTTGCTCGACAACCGTCTTGAGGTTGCCAGGCTGGTGCAGGTATCTAACCGCTTCCGGTGTGATCGTGCCTTCGCCGAAGGGGTTGAACGGTGCGCAGCCCTGGATTCGGGCGAGTTCGTTGGCGCACTGTAGTGTGACACCATCCGCCGCTAACTCTACGTCGAGCGCAAGCGCGCCACGTTCCGTATTGATCTGTCCGGTCTCTTCCTGGTTCTGCTCGGTACGACCATAGCTGGCGTAGAATTCGAGATCCCAGTTGTCCGTCAGCGCGAAATCAAGGCCCGCGAGACCGCGTGTGGTTGTGCGGTCAATCTGTGATGCGCGGGGCCCGAACTCGAGCAGGCGGCGAACCCAGGAATTGGTGCCGAGCTGGTTCGTATTGGTGATGCCGTCGGCTAGCAGATTGGTCTTCAGCAGGTCCGGCATTTGCAGATCGGAAGCGACATCCAGACCAGTGGTGCCGCCACGGCTGAACCCGAAGAGGTCGTCGTTGATGCTGAGAGCAAACGGCTCGATCTCGGAATCGGTCCTGACAGTCGACCAGTTCAGCTCGGTAAAGGCCGAGACCCTGTCCGAAAGAGGATAGGACGCATTCGCAGCGGCGAAACGGCGTTCGACCGGATTGAAGATCGTGCGGTGGGCAGCACGATTGAAGTTGTCGGATGGAATAATGTCATTATCGATTCCCGGAATGGCACCGGTGCTAGATACGAACGCGGAACCATCGCCGTTCCAGGTATTGCTAGGGGTAGTCAATCTGCCTTGAGGCGGGTAACTGGAGCCGAGAAATACTGCGGTTTCGCCCCAGCCGTCCCCATCCTCATCGGAATAGACCAGATCGAGTGCCGAGAGATCCCGCTCCCTCGAGCGCAGTGGATCGTCGTCCGAATAGCCGACGGATACCACGGCAAAACCACCCTGGCCGAATTCGCCACCGACGGTGAATGTGACGTCCTGCTTGTTCTTGTCGCCCTCGGTCGATGCGCCGACCTGGGCGGTGAGTTCGATTCCCTCGAAATCCGTCTTGGTGATGATGTTGACGACACCGGCGATTGCGTCAGACCCGTACACCGCAGACGCGCCACCGGTGAGCACCTCGACCCGCTCAATAATGCCGGTCGGGATGGAGTTGAGATCAACGCCGTAACCGCCACCCGGAGGAGAGCCGGATACGAAGCGCCGGCCGTTGACCAGCACCAGCGTACGCTGCTCACCGAGGAACCGGAGGTCGGTCAGGTTCATGCCGGAATAGGTCGTGTAAAAAGCGGTGGTGGCGTTGTTATAGTACGAGGCCGCCTGCGGCAAGGTTTGCATCAGGTCACCCAGGTTGGTGGTGCCGGTCGACGCAATTTCCAGTTCGCCGACTACGGTGACCGGTGTCGAGTAGTTGAACGTGTCTCGCTTGATGTGCGAGCCGGTTACAACGATTTCTTCGATTTCCACCTGCTCGGCCTGTTGCGCGTTGGCGTTCGGCATCAGGAATGCCATCGCGCCAGTCGCGACAAGGGTTACAGCAAGGCGGAGGGACGTGCTTAGTTTGAACGCTTTCATTGATTTCTCCCCTCTTGTGCGAGCACGATTCGCAGTCCGCGGGAGTTCAGTGTTGAGCAACCCAGCGGGCCATTCGTACCTCAAGAATGTTCCCCGCCCGATACACACTGTAAGGGGTCAGGGAACAAAGAATCTACACCTGATCAATACTAGTACATATACGTAGAAACAACAGTAATCTTGCCTGATTTAATTGGGAACCTTCAGTTTTGTTGTGAAAAACCAACAAACCTGTGCTCAGCTCGCTAGGGGCAACGAATGCGCTCTTTCGAGGAAGATGTGGGGGCTTAGACCGATTGGTTATAATCGCCGATTTGGGCGGCGTGGACCTCAGTTCACCAAGCGTTCGATATTAGCCTTGTAACTGCGGCTCAGTTTCAGTTCGCGGCGGTTGTCGAGCGTGAGGAAATATTCGCCGTTGCGGTGCGGACGCAGGGACCGCACGCGCTTGCGGTTGACGATCGTCGAGCGGTGCACGCGCACGAACAGCTCGGGGTCCAGCAGTTCCTCGAGGTACTTCATCGTGCCACGCAACACATGGGTGTCGCCCTCGGCATGAACGCACATGTAGTCACCAGCTGCGTCGATCCAGTCAATCGCTTCGATCTGCACATTGATGGTCTCACCAGCGTCGCGAATGGACAGGCGTTCCGGAAAGCTGCCTCGTTCCTGCGCCGCTTCGGTAATCGCTCCCTCCAGGGTCAGCTCCTTGCCGGTGAGTTCGCAAACGAGTTTCAGCAGCTTCGTTCTGTGAGCATAGGCGAGCTTCTCATCACGAGCCTGGCGTGCCCGTTCGATCGCTTCCCCGAGCCTGTCGTCGTTGATCGGCTTCAGCAGATAATCGAGGGCATTGGCATCGAATGCCCGTAATGCGAATTCGTCGTATGCCGTGACGAAGATGATGATCGGCATGTCGCTGCCGGACAGGCGCCGCAAGACCTCGAAGCCGTCGATGCCGGGCATCTGTATGTCGAGAAACACGATGTCCGGCGATGACGTCTGTACCGCTTCAATGGCTTCACGGCCGTTGCGGGACTCACCGCAGATTTCGACGTCGTCGAACTTGCGCAATCGAATCTCGAGACCGCGCCGTGCCAGTTCTTCATCATCAACGATCAGTGCTTTCAGCATCTTCTGTCTCGTAGGGAATATTGATGGTGATCACGAGGCCCGAGGGCTCATTCGGCGCCAGCGTAAACGCCTGTCGGTCGCCATAGAATTGCTGCAGTCTTTCGCGTGTGTTCTTGAGGCCCACGCCGCTGGACTTCTGTTTGCTCTTGCCGTTGCCCATGCCCGGTCCGGTGTCGGCAAGTTGCAGTGCGAGTACCTCGTTTTGCAGCTTTGCCGAAATACGCAACGTGCCACCGGCCTCACTCGGCGTGATTGCGTATTTGATCGCGTTTTCGATCAGGGGCTGCAGTATCAGGCTGGGCACGAGACCGTCGAGCGCGCGTGACTCGAGTTCTTTCTCGATGATCAGCCTGTCACCGAAGCGTACCTTCTCGATTTCGAGATACAGGTCCAGCGCACCGAGCTCGGATCCCAGAGTTACGCGCTTCATCGGGTCGTTATCGAGCGTGTAGCGCAGGAAGTCGCTGAGCCGGCTCACGGCCAGGTTGGCGGTGTCATTGGCACCGTCGAGAATCAGCGTGGAGATCGCGTTCAGCGTGTTGAACAGGAAATGCGGATTGAGCTGGTAGCGAAGCATCTTGAGCTGCGCCTGGTGCGCGGCCGCTGTTGCCTTCAGCGTCTGTTCCGTCTGTTGTTGCAACTGCTGGTAGTACTTGATGCCAAAGTAAAGACCACTCCAGCAGAGCATGACGTAGAAGGAGCCGAGAACGCCGCCGACATAGTCCATGAAATGTTCGGGTTGCCAGTTGTTCTTTACCCAGTCGTAATAGAGTACGTTGTGCAGCCAGCGCCAGCCGAGTGCTACAACATAGGATGTCGCGAGCATTCCGGCTGCAAGGACAGCAACCGGGCGATTCCACAGACGTTGATAGATCGACCGCATCGGCAGCGTGGCGAGGAATCCCGCGACTGAAATCGCAGCAATGACTGCGAAATACGACTCGGGCTTCTCGTGTGCAACGGCACCCAGCCACGCCGCCAACACATAGCCCAGCCATCCCCCGATATTGAGGATCCAGAACAGTCTTTCCCGGTTTCGCAGTAGTTCTTCCAGGGTCACGGTCGGGCTCTTTTACGCAAACGCGTCATTATAAGAGCACGGGACCGGCCGAAGTCACGTCTCGTCGTGCCCGGGGCACGCTTCGTCGCGGATGTCAGTCCCTGCGCGACACGCGCATCGTGCGCTTGCTGCCCTTCTTCTTCAGCATGAAAGAGCCGAGCGCAGCGCGTTCGATCATGACATCGTCGCCAACCTTGAGCCGTAAGCTCGAGGCGTCGACCTGCTGCCAGACTTGTCCATTGTCCAGTGTAATGAGGACCTTGTCATAACCGGATTGCTGTAATCGTGTGATCTGTGCGTTGAGGCTGTCGATGCCTTCGCTGCCGGTCGCCTCTTCGACCGTGCGTTGTACTTCCTTGCTGTCCTGTCCGAACAGTTCTTCTTGGGAAATGCCGGCTGAGCCGGCACTACTCGCAGCGGCTGCGGCTGGCTCGACGGTCGCGGCCGGTATTGCGGTTGCGGGCTCGGGCCGCGGACCGCCCGTCTGTCTGCTACGATCCACGGCGGCGTCATAGCAGAGGACGCGTGCTTCGTCGGAAGGCAAACCCCGGCAAACCGCCAACTCGTCATAGAGCTCATCAGCTTGCCCAGCAGCCGCTACGAGAGTCAGGAATGCCAGCCAGAAAGATTTTGTTCGATTCATTACGATCGCCATGAGAAGTCAGACGCAAAATAGTACATTGTAAACATAGACCATGACAGCACGGCGAAATTCACTATGACCGAGTCAGCCATCGACAGGCAAAAAATGATTCAGCAGGCAGTCGGCGCACTGCAGAGCGGCAATTCGTTCCAGGCGCGCGGCCTGTTCGAGAAAATCGTGCACTTCCCCGAGGCGGACCCGTCGGCCTGGCTCGGGCTGGCATTTGCCTGCGCGCACCAGGGCGATAATGAAGCCGCGCTTGCGGCCGTCGATCGATTGCTAGAACTGGAACCCGAAAATCTTCGCGGCAACCTTTTCAAGGGCGATCACCTGGAGCACACGGGCGATACTCGTGGCGCGTTGCAGTACTATCAATTGGCACTACGTCTTGCGGCGCGCACGACCGAACATCCGGACGACGTACACGAGGGTCTGCAGCGCGCGCAAAAAGCCTGCGAGCAACTCGACAGCGAGTACCGCGATTTCCTTTTGAAGAGACTCAAGGACGACGGCTTCGACCTGGCGTCGTCGAGCCTCCGATTTCGACAGTCACTCGATATTCTGTTCGGCGATGCGGACATTTACTATCAGCAACCGCGGCGCTTCTATTTTCCGGCGTTGCCACAAATTCAGTTTTACGAGCGGGAGGACTTCGACTGGGTCGAGTCCATCGAAGCGGCCACCGACTCGATTCGCCGCGAGTTGCAGGCCGTGCTGGAGGACGCGTCGCGCTTCTCGCCGTACCTCGAGAGTGACGGCAGCCACCTGAGTCCCAGCGGTACCGACCTTGTCGATAACGATGATTGGGGCGCCTACTACCTCTGGCATTACGGTGACAAGAACACGGCAGCCGAGGAGTTGTGCCCAACAGCATTCAAGGTGCTCGAGGCCGCGCCACAGCCCGATATCCCGGGTCAGGCGCCAATTGCGCTGTACTCGAAACTCCGGCCGAAAACGCACATCCCGCCACACAACGGCATGGTCAATACGCGCCTGATCTGTCACCTGCCGCTGATCGTGCCGAAGAATTGCGGCGCGATCCGCGTTGGTAACGAGGAGCGGCCATGGGTCGAGGGCGAATTGCTGATTTTTGACGACAGCATGTTGCACGAGGCCTGGAACAACGGCGACAGCGAACGCGTCGTGCTGTTGTTCGATATCTGGCGCCCGGAGTTTACGGAGGAAGAGCGCGCACTCGTGACAACGGTGCTCACGGCGGCGCGACATTATGACGAAGTCTAGGCGTCTCTCCGTGCGGTCAGTATCCAGGCCGCCGGTCTGCCGGACTCCGCGAGCGACAGGACGTCGGGAGACTCCACGGTCAGGCCCATTGATCCGATGGCCGCGGCTATATTCCGTATGCCCGGCTCGTCCAACGCACAGCGCGCCATTGACGCCATGCGCCCTTCATAGGAAACCAGCTCGTCCGACATGCCGTCTATCCACGCGAAGACCTCGTGTGGCACGTAATTCTGCATGCGCTCGTACATGTAGCCGATATCCTTGTAAAGGTTCGCGAGCAAGCCGCCCGCCGCAAGCGGGCCTTTATCCTGCAGGATCTGTTGTGCGGTCTCGATGGCCGGCGTAAGGTGCTTGTGGGCTTCCTGGAATTTCGCTTTGCTGATTTTGCCCGCAATCAGATCGAAGCCTGCGGTAAAGACGTTGCGGGCGAGGGGCATGATCTGCGATTCGCGCAGCGCGACCGCGACGGCCAGGTTGTCGGCGCACTCGGCATGAATCGCGCTGTCGGCGAGGTGCACCAGAGACGCGAGTTTGCCGCCGGCTGCCACCAGGCGTGCGGCTTCGGCGAACGCAGTGCTGCCGGCGTATTCGATGCCGAACTGGCTCACGACGTAGTCGAATCGCTGATCCGGGTAGGGGATATCGGCGGCGTCGCAGGCGATGCCCGTAACCTCGGGGAAACGCCTCTGGAGGTCGGCGATAGCGGCCTGTGAATAATCGGCGCAGTGTGCAGAAAGTGTTGCCCCGGCTTCCCTGGCTGTGGTGATCGCTATCTCCGTGACCGCGCCATGACCGCACGCGACGTCGATCAATGTGGCTTCCCGGTCGCGACTAAATTCGCGTTGGAAAAACCCTTTCCAGAAGCGCGCGGGTGCCGGGTCGCGGGCGCCGGCTTCTTCCTGCGTAATCGCTTTGTCGCGGGCTTGCCAGTAAGCGTCCCAGTGATCGGCACTCAAGGGCGATGTAAGCGAATCAGTCAAGGATAACCTTGGTGACCACTACGGCAGCTATTTCGAATTGCACCATCGGATGCATTCTTGGCGTAACAATGTGGTTGATCATCTCCGCCCGTAGTGTAGCAGACCAACCGCTTACGCTATCCTATCGACCTGCCTCGCGACAGTGCTTTCAATTCCTGCCTGGGACGGACTTCGACGAACTTGTTGACCGCAGCACCTCGCGCCGCTTCTGCGGGCGCTAGAGGGTGTCGCCAAGTAAGGCGATCTTGCTGGTGTAAATCGATTTAGCGTCCGAGTAGACCGCCAAGCTGCGCGCGTGTGTAAAACTATCTAATGCCAGCTCGGGATTTCCTTGTCGCTCCGCAATGAGCCCCTGAAGTTTATAGAATTTGTGCTCAGTCCTTTTCAGGCGAATAGCGCGCTCGAGGCGACGCTCAGCTGACTCAAGGTCGTCGGCGTTATACGCGGCAAGAGCCTTGTGATAATGGTAATAGGGGTTCTGCTCCTGATAGCGATGGATTTGCCGCGCGTAAAACTCGGCATTTTCTTCGTCACCGATGTGTCGGTAAAGCGCAGCAAGATTACTTAGGGAGGGACGGTGATGGCTGTCGATATTCAGTGCCTCTGAATAAGCCGTGATCGCATGGTCAAAACGTCCGTTGCGGGAATATATGACACCGAGATTTGCCCAGTTGTCGGCAATCTTAGGGTAGGTTTCGATGGATTTCTTAAGCAACCTGAAACTATCCTTGTCGTTGCCATCGCGCAGTGCATCCATGGCGACATTATTGTAAAACAGAGCTAGCGCGTACTCGTCGGTGACTACGTGGGTCTCATAGTCACCTTTCAACTCCGTGGTGTTGAAGTCGACAATGACGCGGGAGCCGAAGTTTTGCCTAACCATCGCATTGACGTGGTTATTCAGAATGACGAAATCAGAATCTTCATGCCACACTGGCGGAATCTCGACGGTTTGAAATACCACGTCGAGGTCGGCTTCGCGCGCCAGCGCAATGAACAGGCTCGTAAACGACATGCAATTTCCAATGCCGTCGTGGAAGGTCTGTCGCGCAGTCTTGGTCTGAGCATTGTCGTAATCGAGAGACATTAGACCGGATTCCAGCATCGCCCGTAGCAGGCGGCGGGTTCGATCGCGCTCGGCGCGATAATCGATAACATGCTCAGCGACGAACGTACGCATGTCATCGTCAAGCTCGAAAAGACCTGGATCCTCGATACCGGCAGTGTCTACAACATCGCCGAAAATCACGGCCCCCGATAATAACTCGCTCTCGCTGATATCGAGCCCGGACGGCCGTGTCCCGGCGCTTCCGCAACCGACCAGAGAGAGGATCGACACCAGGAGTAGCGTTCGACGAAGCATAAGGGGCCCCAGATTCAGCGAGGCAGACGATTCCATCTGCCTTAGATATTGACCCGATTTTAGCGTCCGGGTTCGCTATTACGCGCCTGTTCTGCGGAGTACATCCGGTGAAAAATGCGCGCTGATTGCCGCGCCGGGCCAGAATTGCCTGGCCAGACCCTGTTGTCAATAAACAACACCACATCCGGAGCGCTGGTAAAACGAGAACTGTGGCTGAAAAACCATGTTATATTCATATAAGTTATAGGGGTTGTGGCAAATAAACTACGCTTTTGTCCTTTACGTCAGCGATTGCGGAGTGTACCCTTCTTGCAACGTCTACATGTGGATCAGTGTCATTCCGGGGGGTTGCGGCACAGGTAATTGCGATGGAGCCTGCCATCCCGGGTTGGCAAGGCCCGTTAAAAAGCACATTCCACGTAGTAGACAAATTCCGAAACGAACCAAAGGAGACTTGGCAATGTTGATGCCTAGAAAGAAAAATGGGCATGTGTCAGACGCTGTGAAGCTGGCCTTGATGGCTGGCACACTGCCGATGATTACGTCTCATTCAGCACTAGCTCAAGAGGGGGAAGAAGCCGTAGAACTCGAAGAGATTACTGTAACGGGTTCACGAATTCCCTCACGAAACTTAATCAGCGCGAGCCCGGTCACAACGCTCACCGAAGCTGACATGACCTTCCAGGGCGTAACTCGAATTGAGGACATGCTTAATCGTCTGCCGCAGGTTGCTGCGTCGCAGAACGCAAATGTGGCAAACGGTTCGTCGGGAACGGCAACGGTCGACCTGCGTAATCTTGGTGTTGCGCGTACGTTGGTCTTGCTGAACGGCCGCCGGCTACCGGCAGGTTCACCGCGGCAGAATGGCAACCTGGCGGCTGACCTCAATCAGATTCCTTCGAAGCTTATCGAGCGTGTGGAGATCCTGACCGGTGGCGCATCCGCGACTTACGGTTCAGACGCTGTCGCCGGTGTCGTGAACTTCATTACGAAGTCGGACTTTGAAGGTGTTGCATTCGACTATCAGTACGCGTACTACCGGAGCGAGAATGACAACGCGATCCTCGATCTGTCGAGGGACAAGGGGTTCGATCTTCCGCCGGGTACCGCTACCGATGGATATACGCATGATTTCTCGCTCTTGATGGGTGCAAATACGAGCGACGGCAGAGGCAACGTTACGATGTATGCCGGATATCGTGAAATCGACCCGGTCACTTCCGGGCAGCGGGACGTGAATAACTGTGCACTACAGGGCGCGGCGGGCAGCTACAGCTGCGGCGGTTCGAGCACGCTTCCCACCGGGCGCTTCGCGGACTTCGGCACGCTCGCCAATCCGGATTGCGTGATGATTCTTGATCCGGGAGGCTCGGGCGAGATGATCTGTAACCAGGTTCCGCAGTTCGATTTTGATACCGGTACACCGACCGGCGCGGTGGATGCCAACGGCGATCTGATAATGCAGCCTGAGCCGATACTTCCATGGATCGGCAATTCTTCCGGCACTGGCACCGTGCCCTGGCCCGGCAGCATCGATTTCACGACCTCCGGTAATACATTCGTAAATCGCGACGGACTGCTGTACAACTACCAGCCACCGAACTACCTGCAGCGGCCTAACGAGCGTTATACCGTGGGCGCGATGGGCCACTACGAGGTCAACAGAGCGCTGGATGTGTATGCCGAGGTTTCCTATATGGACAACCAGTCGGTCTCGCAGATCGCACCGTCCGGAAACTTCGGTAATACGGCGTCGATCCCGTGTAGTAACGCGTTCATGTCGCAACAGCAGTTTGATCTCATCTGCACTCAGTTCGGTTTTGGCGATGATGCTGTCGATGGAGTCGGCAGTACGGCGACAGACCTTACGCCGGTCACCATTCTTCGACGCAACGTCGAAGGCGGCTTCCGCCAGACCATTACTCGTAATACGACGCACCGTATCGTCGTCGGCGCGCGTGGTGACATCAACGACGCGTGGTCCTACGATGTCAGTGGCAACTTCGGAACGGTTGCATATCAGCAGACAAACCTGAACGACCTGTCTATCGTTCGCGTACAGCGTTCACTGGATGCTGTCGACGACGGCACCGGCACCGGCAATATCGTTTGCCAATCGGTCGTTGATGGCAGCGATCCGTTCTGCCAGCCGTGGAATGTTTTCGCGGAAGGCGGCGTCAATCCCGGTGACGCGGTTCTGGACTACCTGTCGACACCGTTTTTTGCGACGGGTGAGACGTCGACCGATATGGCGAGCGGCTTCGTTACCGGTGATTTGACTGAATATGGCGTCAAGCTGCCGACCGCGGACACCGGAATACAGCTCGTCGGTGGTTACGAGTGGCGCCAGGAGAAGCTGCGATTTAATCCGGATACCGGACTCCAGAATGCTGACGGAACCGGACTCGGAGGCCCGACGTTGCCGGTTAACGGATCGTTTGACGTTAAAGAGTGGTTCTTCGAAGCACAGGTACCGCTGTTCGAAGGCTACAATCTTGCTCAGTCGGTCAACCTGAACCTCGGCTATCGCTACTCGGATTACAGCACGGACAAGACGACGGACACCTACAAGGGCGCGGCTGATTGGTCGTTCAACGACAGCATCCGCCTTCGCGCAAGTTTTCAGCGTGCTGTCCGCGCAGGTAACCTGCGCGAGCTGTTCCAGCCTCAGGGCCTGAACCTGTTCGATATGCCTGTCGATCCTTGTGGTGCGGGCGCTGACGGAGCGGCACCGGCCGCGACAGCGGATCAGTGCGTAAACAACACGGGTCTTCCGAGCTTCCTTTACGGGAGTGACGCTTTGAACAGCCCGGCCAACCAGTACAACTTCCTGCAGGGTGGCAACCCGCTGCTCGATCCGGAGGAATCCGACACGGTCTCGTTTGGCGGAATCTTCTCGCCGAGCTTCATCGAGGGTCTCACGATCAGCCTCGACTACTACAATATCGAAGTCGAAAAAGCGATCAGCAACGTCTCGCCGGCCTTTACGTTGGACAGTTGTCTGGCTCAAGGAACGGCTGACTGGTGTGATCAAGTCAACCGCGATCCGGTAACGGGTTCGCTGTGGCTCGGCACGGTTGGACATGTCGTCGGCACGAATGTGAACCTCGGTGCGTTGGAACGTGAAGGCGTTGACGTGCAGATCGACTATAACTTTGCGATGGGGAATTTGGGTGATATGAACCTGAACCTCGTTGGTCTGGTGCTGCTCACGGCGGACATTCAGAATGTCCCGGGCGGGCCCGTTTCGGAGTGCAAGGGCATGTGGGAAGGCGCAACTACCGATTGCCAGGGCATTTTCCCCGAGTGGTCGCACAATCTGCGTGCTACCTGGATGACGCCATGGGACGTGGACGTGTCACTGTTCTGGCGCTACATCGACGCAGTCGATGATAGAGGCGGCAATGGGGAAAACTGGGATTCCTACAACTACATCGACTTGGCCGGAACCTGGCAGATCAACGACAGAACGGCGGTCCGCCTCGGTATTAACAACATCTTTGATGAGGATCCGCCGTTTTCCTCGAATGTTGGTAACGCTCCTGGTAATGGTAACGTCTTCCCGGGGTCATACGACTCTCTGGGCACTTACCTCTTCGCAGGTATCTCTCTGGAGCTTTGATGCCGCGGAGGAGTTTGTGGAAAGAACGGAAAAGGCGGGCTTCGGCCCGCCTTTTTCTTCGTGGGAACAAAACCTTTTCGGTTTTCGCGCGTCCAAGGCCCAGTGCGTATAATCCGCCAAAGTACAGGTGAAATTATGGCTTCTACAATAATGGAACAAAGAGTCCGGCATCAATGTCTCGCCCTGCTTTCTGTGGTAGCACTTGCCGCCGCATGTTCTACAACGTCAAGCAAGGTGAATCCGGGCGATAATTCGACTCAAATGACGAGCGCAGAAGTGCGCAAGGATCCGGACCGGATCGTTTGTCGCCGATACAAGCCAACAGGCTCGTACATATCAGAGAAAGTCTGTATGACGGCGCGCCAGTGGCACCGTATCGCCGAGGACAGCCAACGTTCATTGGATTCCGCTACGAGGGGTGCGTCGGGCCAGGATCCCTTGCAGGGTGCGCCGGGTGGTGGCTGAATATAGATGTCGACGAGTAACGATGTATCAAGCGATGGGTCGAAATCCATGGGTAGCATGTTGTTCTATAAGCAACCCGAGTTACTGAATCACCAGGCACACCGCTCGCTGGGCCTAAGACGGCCCGATCGTCCGTATGATTTCGCACGGAGTGTGCGGGCAGTGCCGTTGACTTTGGGCGAATTGCCCGCGGCGCAGAAGCACTTCCCGGTAGTTTTTGCGGATCTCGAGCATCCCATACCCCTCGCCGTCCTGGGTGCGGCCGACGATGTCAACCTGTTCGTCGACGAAAACGGCTTTTGGGAGCAGCAGACTTACGTGCCCGCCTACGTTCGATGCTACCCGTTCGCGCTTGCACCACGGTCCGATGACGAGTTCGCTGTGGTCATTGATCGTGCAGCGGACTGCATTACGGACAGTCCGGAGCAGCCATTCTTCGAAAACGACAAAGTGACGCCACAAACGCAGACACTGATCGATTTCTGCGGCCAATACGACGCAGAGACCAAACTTGTCGCGCAGTTCGGCTTGCGGCTCAAAGAGCTCGGACTGCTAGCGGCACAGCAGGTGTCAACGAAGTCTCCTGGCGGCGACGAACAGACTATGGTCAGCTATGTCGCCGTGGACAGCGATAAACTGAACGAACTTGACGAGGGTGTTGTCAAGGAGTTATTCGACACGGGCTACCTTGCCGGTGTGTTGGCCCATCTATTCTCCCTGGAGAACTGGCAGATGATGCTCGAACGCCACGCCCGCATCATCGGCAGCGAGGCACCCGCAGACTGACTGACAGCCGCGGGGCGCGATGTCGCTGCACTGGGAACTCGCTGCACACGAGATCCAGCGGACGATCGTAAAACTACGAGAAATTCGTCGATAATGTCGAAGCACTCTCGAATCCGAGGCAAGAGAATGAAAACCAGTAACAATATTTTCGGAACACTCGGCCTGATGTTCGCGCTGGTGATTGCGGCCGGTTGCGCTTCATCGCCGGACACGGCAAGTGCGAGCGCCGCGATTGAAGAAGATCCGGACCGCATGGTTTGCAGGCGCGTAAAGGAAACCGGCTCCCGGCTGGCGTCGCGCACCTGCAAAACCGCGGCCGATTGGGAGGAGGAACGTCTCCTGAACCAGGAGATGATGCGCAACAGGCAGCGCAGTGCTGGGGCGACCAGCGATATGCCAACCGCCGGCGAGGGTTAACGGCTGCGTCTACAACACCGTATCGGTGTCGCTCGTCGATGCTGATTCGGAGACCAGTATGCGGACGTCCGCCCCCTCGGACAGATTCTCTGCGCCGCGAATTGCCACCCTGTCGCCTTCGGCAAGCGGACCGCTGACGGCGACGAGTTCGCCTGCCGAGTCCCCGATATCGACCTTGATCTGTTCCGCCTTGTTCTCCGCCGTGATGCGGAATACGAACGAGCCGTTCTGACGTAGTACGAGGGCGTCTCGAGGCACCGCGAGTGCGAGTTGCCGCGCTCGAATCGGAATCGCAACGCTCACGAGTTGTCCCACCGTCCAGTCCTGAGTCGCATTTGTCGGCAGGTCGATGCGGGCCTCGAACGTCTGCGAGCGCACGTCACCCGTGGGAACCAGGGAACGAATGGTGCCGGAATGTGCAACGTCCGTCGCGAAGACGTCGATCGCTTGCCCCGCAGCTGTGCGAGGCAGATGCTTGAGGGGCACGAATGCGCGAACCTCGAGGTTCAGAATATCTGTCATCTGGCCGAGTATCTCGCCGCGCGCGACTTCTTCCCCGGCTCGCCGGACACGACTAATGACCACGCCGGTAAACGGCGCCCTGACGTCGGCACGCCGCAGAAGATCATCGATCTGACGAATACGTACCCTGGTTATATTCGCGTCGCTGACCGCGAGATCGCGATTGGCCTCCGTCTGCTCGACTTCGAACTCGGAAACCAGGCTCGAATTACCCAGTTCGCGCTGGCGTCGTAACTGGCTGTCGAGTTGGCGAATGTTGATCTGCGCTCGTTCGAGGAGCGCTTCCTGCTCGGCGCGTTGCAGCAGCAAAGCACGCTTGTCGATGCGGGCTACAGGTGCGCCTTTCTCCACGACAGTGCCTGGTTCGGCGACCATGACCAGTTGCCCGGCGACGCCTGCCGTGATCTGCACCTCGTTACGGCTGTAGATGGTTCCCGGGACGGCCACGGTCGGCGCGATTTCGGTTCGGGATACGGTCGATATCTGTACAACTCTGGCAGGCGGTTGTTGCGCAAACGACAACGATGCGGCCAACAGCAGCACTATGGTAATGACTCGTTTCGACTTAAGCATCGGCAGGGACTCCGGGAACTTGCTCCTGATCACGACGCAGTACCTGTGGTAACCGCAGCGGCGGCAGTTGCAGGAAGCTCGGCATCAGGATGAGGGTGAAAATGGCGCTGACGAACATGCCACCGATGATTACGGTAGCGAGACCACGGTAGATCTGTGAACCGACGCCGGGAATGATCATCAGCGGCAACATACCGAAGATGCTGGTCAGCGTGCTCAGGTAGATCGGCCTCGCGCGCACTCGCACGGCTTCGGCGACGGCCGCGCTGCGATCAAGACCTTTGCGAATACCGTTACGCGCCTGCATGACCAGCAGGATGGCGTTGTTGACGACCAGGCCGAGAAGTATGAGGAAACCGATCATCGTCAGCAGGTCCATCGCCTGAATCGAAAACAGGTTGAGGATCCGCAGCGCCGCGACTCCGCCCGCTATTGCCAGGGGCATGGACAGCATGACCAGCGTCGCGTCGCGCAGCGAGCGGAACATGGCTGCAAGGATCAGGAACAACACGACCGCCGCAGTTGCGAGGTTGACGGCCATTGTCGCGAAGGCTCCTTCGAGGCGGTCTGCAGTGCCGCGATACGCAAGACTGACGTCCGCAGGCAGGATGTCGCGAAGCTGTGGTCCTGCGATATCCCGCAGCCTGTCCAGACCTTCCTGCACGGTCATGTCCGCTGGCGGCGTTACCGCCAGCGTGAGCGTGCGTTGACCATTGACTCGTTGCAGCTGAGACGGGCCGACGGTTCTTTGTATGTCGGTGAGTTCGCCGAGTGACTGGATACCCGCCAGCGGCGTTGCGATCGGCATCGCAGCGAGCTCGTCCGGGGAAGTCCAGGTCGGGCCCTTGAGGATAATGTCCATGCGCTCATTGCCGTCGAAATACTCGCCGACGAACGTGCCGCTCGTGACCGCACGAACGATGTTGGCAACGGTGGCACGGTCCAGGCCGGCCGCGGTAATCCGCCGGTCATCGGGCACGAGTTGCAATTCGGGCTCCGCGATCGCGAGACCCGGCACCGGCCGAACCTGGGCGCCCGGAACAGCCTCGTTGACGATAGGCATGGCCTGCGTGGCTACCTGCGAGAGCACATTGATGTCGGGGCCCTGCAAGTCCAGGTTGATGGCACGGCCGCCGTTGAAGCCGAAGTTCAGCAGTGATGATCGCTGCACGAAGGATTGGGTGTCGGGGAGATCAACCAGGACTTCGTCGCGCACGATTTCGATCATTTCCTCGATGCGCGAGGGATCCTGGGGATAGACAAACATACCGTTGAATGCGCCGAACGCCGACAGGTTATAACCGCGGATATACGGTTCCTTCTCGTGTTCCATGTACGGCCGCAGACGTTCGACGATCGGACCAGCGATTTCGGTCCGCAGCACATCGACCGTGCCGCCAGGCGGAGTAATAAAGAAGGCGTTTAGCGAGTCGGACGGGGCCTGCGGCAGGAGATTCGCTTTTGGCATCAGAATTACGATCGCAAGTATGGAGCCACCGAGTATCGCGACAATCCAGCTGCGGCACAGCGCCGGTGTGCGCGTCAGCCGCATGACGAGCTCGGTGATTCGGGCCCACCAGTGCTGGCACGGGTCGTCGTCTTCTTTCCTGAGCAGGAACGATGCCGCGACCGGCAACACCGTAATCGCGATAAGGAACGATGCCGAGACGGCAACGGCGATCGTGAGTGCGAGGTCCTGGAACAGCTGCCCCTCGATACCGCTCATGAACAATACGGGCGCGAAAATTGCGACACTCGTAACGGTTGAGGCGAACAGGGCCCCGGCAATCTGTCTCGTCCCTTTGGCAACAGCGTCCTTGAGTTCGAGACCGCTCTGGCGGCAACGCACAATGTTCTCGAGCGTCACAATCGCGGCATCCATGACGAGGCCAACGGAAAACGCCAGGCCCGCAAGGGAGATAACATTCAGCGACTTGTCAAACAGCCGCAATGCGACGAACGCGACCAGCAATGACAGCGGCACTGTCGCCGTCACGAGGAAAGTAGCGCGGCGACTGCGCATCAGAAAATACAGTACGCCGACCGCGAGTAGCAGGCCAATGCCGAGATTGCTGCGAACCAGCGAGATCGCGCGGCGAATGTGCACCGAAGCGTCGAAGCTGAGGTCCATCTCGAGCCCGGCCTCCGCCAATGGTCCTGCATTCAGTTCGGTGATCGCGAGATTGACTTCATCGAGGATGGTCACCGTGTTCGCGTCAAAGGAGCGCTGCAGCGTGATGTAGTAGGCGGGGTAGCCGTTGCGCAACGTAAAGCCGTCGAGTTTTCTGGGTACGACATCGACGTCGGCGACTTCACTGAGATAGATGGGCCGGTCGTCACTCCAGCCGACGATCAGCTCGTTGAGTTCGTGGGGTTGGAACTGGCCGACGAAGCGCACTGTGTATTGTCGGCGGCCAACGTCGGCAAATCCGCCCGACGAATCTGTCGCGCGTGACAGTGTCGCGATGATGTCGTTGATGCGGATGCCGAGGGCGGCCGCACGGTACGCATCGAACGCAATTTGCATTTCGCGTGGTTGCTCGCCAGCCAGGTTTACCTGGGACACACCGGCAATCCGGGCGAGACGTGGCTCGACGTATTCCTCGATCAGCTGCTGGTAGTTCGCGAGTTCCTTGTCGGGGTTGTGCGGCAGGACGCGAATCAGCAGCGATGCCGCGGGCGGGGCCTGTTGTCCACCACCGGCGAACACCCGTGGTTCGATGGCGTCTGCCGGACGTGGCGGCGCCTGGTTGAGATTATTGATGACGTCGAGCTTCGCGTCCTGAATGTCTGTGCCGATGTCGAAGGTCAGCGTGACAAAGCCTGCACCGCGACTGATGAAGGAGTTGATGTCACTGACACCTGGCGTATTTCGCAGTACATTTTCCTGCGGCTCGACGATACTTGATTCCATCTCTTCCGGGGCGGCTGCGCGCCAGAAGTTTGCGATTGAAACCTGCGGCTGCTCGATGTTCGGCAGCAGCTGGATCGGCAGCGCGGCAATTGATAACAGCCCGAACAGGGCAACGAGCGCTACCGCGACTGCCACGGACGGCCAGTGCCTGGTGCTCAGATCCGTTAAGTTCATCCCGATCCCCTAGATATCGTTGTCAGTGGGACCCGACGGCCGCAAGTGAGTTCACTGCGGCCGGCCCTGGCGTTATTACCAAAAGGAATAAGGGGGCCGACTTGCCGGCAAGTCGTTGATTAGATGCGCCAGGGCGTTTTTTCGTTGCAAAACGCGTGGCGCGAGGGTCAGTCGTCGCTGCGAGGAATCTCTTCGTTGAGGATCAACGCGCGGACGAACTTCACGGGCGGCGAGCCATAGGACAGGGCCTGGTCGTGGTAGCGCCGCAGCGTGAATTCATCGCCCCAGGCGTCCTCGATGGCTTCGCGCATCGCCGCGTGTTCCTGGTAGCCGACGAAGTAAGTCGATAATTGCGCCGAGGTCAGCTGAGCCCGGACCCACTTGCCAGCCGCTTCCCGTTCTTCCTGGAAGCCGCCCTCGATCATCAGCTTCATCGCTTCATCGCGGGTCATGCCGTCCACGTGAATGGCCGAGTCGATGATGGCGTTGGTCACGGCGCGCAGGTACCACTTAAGCTGGATCAGCCGCATAAGCGGATCGTGGTCGAGATAGCCTGCGTCGATCATGACACTCTCGGCGTAGACGGCCCAGCCTTCGACAAACGGGCCAGACCACAGCACGCTGCGAAGTGCGGATGGATAACGGTTGCTGAGCGCGATCTGCAGGTAATGCCCGGGAACGCCCTCGTGGATCGTGAGGTTCTGGATTGACAGCAAGTTGTACTCACGCAGGAACGACCTGACCTGCTCGTCGGACCAGTCGGTCGGGAGCGGGGCGACGGCATAGAATGCCTTCTGGCCCTTGTCGAGCGGACCGGGCGGGTCCAGGTATGCCAGGGCAACGCCGCGCTGGAATTCGGGCATGACGATTATCTCGACGGGATCGTCCGGCATCGTCACGATGTTGTGCTCAACGACGAAGTTCGATGCCTGCTCCAGATTCTGTGTCGCAATGTCGACGATACCGTCACGCGGCGGCAACTGTCGGTAGGCCTGTTCGAGGGCGGCGCGGATGATGACTTGCTTGTAGGCCTCATCCGGGGTGTCCGGAAAAGCCGTTTGCGGATGCATGCCGGCATAGACCTGCTTGGCGATCTCGTACATCTGGTTGCGTACGGACGCGTATTCGCCTTCCGCAAGCGTCTTGATTTCCTTGCGGCTAAGCGGCGAGTTCAGCGCATACGCCAGCTTGTGGTCAAAGAGCTCGGCGCCGATACGGAAATCGCCCGCCGCCCGCGGCAGCAGTTCTTCTTCAAGCCAGGTCTGGTGTTCTGCAATCGCGTTTTTCGCGGCTTCGATAGCCGCCTCGAGACGAGCCCGCGTTGCCTCCGGCACTACTTCCAGCTGCGGCACGATCATCGCTTCGATGATCGATACCAGGCCCGGATTCTGCTGGATGGCTGTCTCCGCGTGGATCTTTGGAACACGCTCCGGCTGCAACGACGTCCGCGCCTGTTCCAGGAATCGCGGCAACTGTTCGAGTCTTGCGGCGGCGTTGTCGAGCCGCTGTTCCAGAGGCGCGAAATCTCGCGACAGCAAGCCATATACGGAGCCGCCGGACAATCTGACATAGTGCACGGGATTCCAGGCCCATTCTTCGAGCGTATCGAGCTCGAACAATGTTGATTCGATGTCGTTACGCAATATTTCTGCGTCGACCTGGTTGGCTCGGGAGAGGTCCTCGGGATCAATTGCGGCCAGTGCATCCCGGTATCCCCGGTATGCCTTGCGCTCACGGTTCCGTGCCGCGGCATTGACCTCGTCGAGACGGTCGTCAGCACGATGGTCACCGATGGCTGTCGCCTCGACAGGCGAGAATTCTATGCGCTCATTCAGGTATTGGTCGGCAAGCGCCTCGAACGCCTGATCAGCGGCGTTCGCTGCAAACGTATTCCCGGCGATAAGACAAAACGTCGCGAGGCTCGCGGTGACGACGGCGGATTTCACGAGCGGATTACGGTGTCGACCGTCCCCCTAGCGCTGGCTCTCGCGAGCGATCAGCTCGTCGACGACGTCGGTAACCACGTCATAACCACCCGCTTCAGGTCCACCAGTTTTGAACTTGCCGTTGACGACGACCGCCGGCACGCTCTGGATGGCGTAACGGCGTCCCAGGTCACTGGCGACGCGCATTTTTTGGTCGACTTCGAAAGACTTCCAGGTCCGGTCAAAAACCTCCGCGCTCACGCCAAAACGTTCGAACAGGCGGCGGATTGAATCCTCGTTCGTCAGTCGATTGTTACGCTGCTGAACCTCCTGGAAGACGGCGGCATGAAACGCCTCGCCGTCAGCGAGTACACCGTTGCGAGCCAGCACTTCTTGTGTGAAGTAAATGCGGCCATGCATCTCGTGCACGTCGTTCCAGACCACGGGAATGCGGACGAAGCGAACATTGGCCGGCACGTTGGCGGCCCAGGCATTGAGTGTTGGTTCGAAGCTCATGCAATGTGGGCAGCCGTACCAGAAGAACCCAGCAATTTCGATCTTGTCGGCGCCGCCCATCGTCGGCTGGCTGGGTACCATTCGGGAGTAGTGCTGGCCTTCGGTGAAGCGCCAGTTCTGCGGCGCGGCGGTCGTGTCCGCCTGCGCGAGCAGGATGGGCTGTTCGTCTTCCTCGGGCTCGGCAGCGGACTCCTCGACGACGACTTGTGCCTCATCGCTCTCGTCCTGTGCCTCATCTGTCGCGGTCGCCTGATCCTCCGTCGCGGGCTCCGTAATGGCAGGAGCGGTGTCGACGACAGGCTCGGGTTGCTTGTCACCCATGCCGAAATATACCGCGACGCCGACAACAAACAGCAGGGCCAGCGCCCCGATCATCAAAATATTTTTCATCGTAGACCCTGTATGTAAGATGCCAGCGCGACAATATCGTCTTCACTGAGCGTCGCTGCTATGTCACGCATCATGCGTGTCTTGCCGTCCGATTTACGAGCCCCGGAAGCGTAGTCGCGAAGCTGCTTTGCGGCGTACGCTGAATGCTGACCGGCCACTGCCGGGTAGTTCGCCGCCGGGTTGCCGCGGCCGGTCGGGCCGTGACAGGCAATGCACGCCGATATCTGGTCTGAGACATCGCCGCCCCGATAAAGTGCCTCGGCCTTATCGACCAGCGCGGGGTCTGCAACGGCCTGGGCTGCACCGGGAAGGCTCTCGAAATAGGCCGCGAGATCAGCCATGTCCTGGTCCGATAACAGCATCGCCTGGCTCGTCATCAGCGGATCGCTGCGCGTGCCGGCCTTGAAGGCCTGCAGCTGTGCAAGCAGGTACGGGGCGCCCTGGCCGGCGATATTGGGCCAGAGAGGGTTCACGCTGTTACCGGCCGGCCCGTGGCAGGCGGTGCAGGTGATGGCTTTGGCTTTGCCGGCCTCAGCAGACCCGTCGACCAGGGTTCCGGCCTGGGCGTGGAGGGCAACGAGCGTCATGCTGGCAAGTGCACATATCGATTTGAGCGTCTTTTTCATGTCCTGTAACCGTTACTTCTTCGCGGTGGCGGGGGCCATCGCTGTTAATGTCGACGAGTGTATAATCTGGGCCCGCCTGGCCGGGGGACCATGAATTCTGCGGCCCAGAATTATACACGGAATACGGTGCCTATACCCCCATGTCGCAGTACCCGGATGCCCGCTTTTTGACCAGCGCGAACGCCTCGAAACAGTTCCTGCCGGACACGGGTGCCGAGGTGGCCGTGGCAGGCCGCTCGAATGCCGGAAAATCGAGCGCGATCAACGTCATCGTGAACCGCCGGCAATTCGCGAGGACGAGCAAGACCCCCGGGCGGACGCAACTCGTCAATTTCTTCGAGCTGCGCGACGGGCAGCGGCTCGTCGATCTGCCGGGATACGGTTTTGCGCGGGTTGCCGATTCCGTCCGGCGCCACTGGGGGGAGCTGCTGTCCGAGTATTTCGAAACGAGGCAGAGCCTCGCCGGGCTGATATTGATCGTCGACATTCGTCGCCAGCTCACGGAATTTGACCGCCGCATGCTGGCGTTTGCCGAATCGGTCGAGCTGCCTGTGCACATCCTCCTGACGAAAGCCGACAAGCTCAAGAAAGGGCAGGCGGCGAAAGCATTGCTCGAGGTCAAAAAGGAACTCGGCGACCGGGCGACCGTGCAACAGTTTTCCGCACTGAAGCGGCAGGGTGAACAGGAAGCGCGCGAAGTGCTGGAACGATTTCTGGGCAAGCGCACATAAAAAAACCCCGGAGAAGACTCCGGGGCCAAGAAGAAGCAACAGGCTTGGGGTTACCGTGTTGCACGCCTGCTTAGGGAGGTAAGCAGGCGAGTGACTTATGCACTCAGTAGATTAGAGCCTAGTCTTGAGCCATAGTTCCTCGCCATCCGTAAATGTATGATAAACGTATAAATTCGGATTAGACCAGGTCTCCAGATTATGCATGTACGGACAACGATCCTCGTCACAATCGCTGCGATTTTCATACCGCTGGCCGGAGTCTCTCAGGAGCTCGTGCCACGAGCGTACTGGCCCGCTCCAGCAGGAACCAATCTCATCGTTACGGGTTATCAGTATTCCGAGGGCGATGTTCTCACGGACCCGTCGCTGCCTGTCGATGGTGTCGAGTCGAAAATAGAGTTTCTTTCCCTAACCTACCAGCGCACCTTAAGTCTCTTCGGTCGGACCGCGAACCTGCAGCTCAACCAGCCTTATGCCTGGGGCTCGGCGCAGGGATTCGTCGAGGGCGAGTTTCGCAGCCGCGACATTTCCAACCTGGCTGACTCACGAGCGCTCTTGTCGATTAACCTTGCGGGTGCGCCGGCAATGGATGGCGCAGCGTTCCAGGCGCTTCGTGCAAACCCGAGAACAATCGTCGGCGCAAGTGTTTTGGTGTCGGCCCCGACGGGAACATGGGATTCTGGTCGCATTTTCAATACCGGCTCGAACCGCTGGTCCGTTAAACCTGCAATCGGCGTAATCTATCCGCTGCGACCGAAGCTGCTGCTGGAATTCGAGGTGGGCGCGTGGCTCTTCGACGATAACGACGACTTCCTCGGCGAGACGCGCAAGCAAGATCCTCTCCTGTCTACCCAGTTCCATCTCATCAAGAGAATTCGCCCCGGACTCTGGGCCTCCCTCGATGCCACCTACTATTGGGGCGGACGCACTGAAATTGGCGGCGTGACACGTGACGATCGGCAGGAGAATTCGAGAATCGGGGCGACCTTCGTGATGCCGTTCAAACGCCGGCATGCGTTACGCATCGCTGCGAGTATTCCCCTCAAAACCTCGGCCGGTGGCGACTTCGATACGTTGACGATGGCCTATGCGTATATCTGGCGCTAGTGCGCCTCGTCCCAGTTTTTGCCAACGCCCGCATCGACCTTGAGCGCCACCGACAGTTCGGCTGCGTTCTCCATCAAGTCGATGACCGTGTCGCGCAAGTCGTCGACGGCGTTTTCCGCGACCTCGAAGACCAGTTCGTCGTGCACCTGCATGATCATCCGGGCATCGGTCTGCGATGACAGCATCCAGTCCTGCACCGTGAGCATCGCGCGCTTGATGATGTCCGCCGCGGTTCCCTGCATCGGTGCATTGATCGCGGTGCGTTCGGCGTACTGACGACGCTGTGCATTTCGCGCATTGATCTCCGGGAGATAGAGTCTCCGGCCAAACACGGTTTCGACATAGCCCTGTTTGCGAGCTTGCTCCTTGATACCGTCCATGAATGCCTTGACGCCCGGGTAACGGTCGAAATACAGGTCGATGTATTCCTGTGCCTCACCGCGCGGCACACCGAGTTGCTTCGCGAGGCCGAACGCCGACATGCCGTACATCAGGCCGAAATTGACGGCCTTGGCAGAGCGCCGTTGGTCGGCGCTCACGCTGGCAAATTCCGTTTCGAAAACCTCAGCCGCGGTCGCAGCGTGAATATCCTGTTCCGCAGCGAACGCCTTTCGCAGGCCTTCGTCGCCCGAGAGGTGCGCCATGATGCGGAGTTCGATTTGCGAGTAGTCCGCGGCGAGCAGCACGTATCCCTCGGGTGCGACGAAAGCTTGCCGGATGCGCCGGCCTTCGGGCGTGCGGATCGGGATGTTTTGCAGGTTGGGATCGGTCGACGACAGCCGGCCGGTTGCCGCGACGGCCTGGTGATACGAAGTATGCACACGCCCCGTACTCGCGGCGATCTGCAGCGGAAGTTTGTCCGTGTAAGTGCTCTTCAGCTTACTGACGCTGCGAAAGTCGAGGATCACTCGCGGCAGGTCGTAATCATCGGCGAGCTCGACGAGAACGTCCTCGGCCGTCGACGGCTGACCCTTCGGTGTCTTGCGAATGACCGGCAGCTCGAGTTGCTCGAACAGGATCTGCTGCAGCTGTTTGGGCGAGCCGAGATTAAAAGGAGCACCAGCCAGTTCGTGCGCCTCTTTCTCCAGCTCTGCCATTCGTCCGGTGAGTTCATGACTTTGATCGGCGAGCATCTGCTTATCGATTAGCACTCCGGTCTCTTCCATTGATAGCAAGACCGGCACCAGCGGTTGCTCAATATCGGCATAGACGCGCTGCAGTGGCTCGATCTTGCCGAGCTCCGACCACAGCTTCCGATGTAACTGCAGCGTGATGTCGGCGTCCTCCGCCGCGTAGGGGGCCGCTGTCTCGAGGTCGACCTGGTTGAACGTCAGCTGCTTGGCGCCCTTGCCGGCCACGTCTTCATAGTGAATCGTTTCCAGGCCAAGGTAGTGTCGCGCGACAGAGTCCATGTCGTGGCGCGTTGCGACGCTGTTAAGGACGTAGGACTCCAACATGGAGTCGAACTGCATGCCGGCAAGCTGCACGCCGTGGCGCGCGAAAATATGCGCGTCATATTTGAGGTGGTGACCGACTTTCTTGTGTGCGGAGTCTTCCAGCCAGGGTTTGAGCTTGTCGAGAACCTCATCCCTTGGCAGCTGATCCGGTGCGCCGGGATAGTCGTGGGCGAGCGGGATGTAGGCCGCCGCACCCGGCTCGACGGAGAGCGAGATACCGACTATCTCGGCTTCCATGTAGTCGAGGCTGGTGGTTTCGGTGTCGAGTGCAACAAGATCAGTGCCTTTAATCGCCGCGTGCCAGCGATCAAACGCATCCCAGTCGAGTACCGTTTCATACTCGCCCTTCTTCTCCTGCGGGTCCGGCGCAGGCTCGGCGGCGTCACCGTCGAGCTGGCGAAGCAGGGATCGGAGCTCGAATTTTCCGTAAATATTGCGAAGAGACTCGATGTCCGCCTCAGCCGGCTGCAGGTCATCGATGGCCACGGGCAGGTCGACATCCTGGCGAATGGTGGCAAGCGCCTGCGAGAGTCGGAGCTGCTCGACGTTATCGCGCAAACTCTCTCCGACCTTGCCTTTGATCTCGTCCGCGTTCTCGACGATATCATCGGCGGTCGGGTACTGGTTGAGCCACTTCGCAGCAGTCTTCGCCCCGACGCGCGGTACGCCAGGGATGTTGTCCGAACTATCGCCGACGAGTGCGAGGTAGTCGATGATCTGTTCGGGATACACATCAAACTTCAATTTGACGCCGTCCCGGTCGAGAACCTGGCCAGTCATGGTATTGACGCAGGTAATCTTGTCATTGACGAGCTGCGCCATGTCTTTGTCGCCGGTCGATACGAGAACATCTAGTCCCGATTCCGCGCCCTGTCGACACAAAGTGCCGATTACGTCGTCCGCTTCGACGCCTTCGATTTGCAGCAACGGTAGTCCCATCGCCCGGACGGCATCGATCAGCGGTTGAACCTGTGGCCGGAGGTCGTCGGGCATCGGCGGTCGGTTGGCCTTGTAGTCGGCATACATGTCGTCGCGGAACGTCTTGCCCGGCGCGTCGAAAACCACGGCGACATGCGCCGCGGGCTCTTCGCGGACAAACTTGTTGATCATGTTGAGTACGCCGTGCAGCGCACCGGTGGGATCGCCTGTCGCATTACTGAGCTTCGGCAGGGCGTGATAGGCGCGATACAGGTACGACGAACCGTCGATCAAAACCAGATCGGCGTCGGACATTTCCGCTTACTCTTGTTTGTCTTTCTCTGCGACTTTTTCGTCGTCTTCATTCTCGCTTTCGGTCGCGACGGGCCTCGGTGCTTGCTGGATCTCGCTGGGATCGCCGGGCAGGTACAACGGCCCCGACTGGCCACAGCCGGTGAGCAGGAATCCAAATAGTGCGACGAGCAGAAGCGTAAGACGTGTCATGGCAGTCGACCCTCGGGAGTGTTCGGTCGATTATAGAGTGCCGTTAGCGCGCGGCATACCGCTTTGCGACCTGTCTATACGCATCGCGAAACGGAATGCCCTGTTCGCGAACGAGGCGATACGCTTCCTCGGTTGCAAATATGCCGTCGTCGAGCTTGATATTGTCGGGAACGAAGGCGAGCCCATCGAGCAGGTGCGTCAGGATGTCCACGCTGTCGATGGCGAGATCGATGCCACGGAAAAGCGGGCTTTTGAGGCGTTGCAGGTCGCGGTGATAGCCGGACGGAAGCTTTGCCGTGATCATCAGTGATTCGGCAAGGCAGGCCTGGGCCGTCGCCGACGCGCCGCGCAGCAACTCGAGCACGTCGGGATTGCGCTTCTGCGGCATGATCGACGAGCCCGTGGTGACATCGTCGGCAAGCGTGATGTAGGCGAATTCCTGCATGTAGAACAGCAGCAGGTCGGCAGCCATTCGGCCAAGGTCTTGCAACAACAGGGTGATTTCGAAAAGCAAGCCGCTCTCGGCCTTGCCGCGCGACAGCTGTGCTGCCGTCACCGGCGTCTGGGTTGCAGCAAATCCGAGCTTGGCGGTGGTTGCCTCCCGGTCGAGAGGCAGGCCCGGCGTGCCGTAACCAGCAGCACTGCCGAGTGGATTCTTGTCGATACGCCGCCGCGCTCCCTGCATTCCCTGCGCGGCATCGTCGAAGGCTTCGTCGAATCCGCCACACCAAAGTGCGACCGACGATGGCATCGCGTGTTGCATGTGCGTGTAGCCGGGTAGCTGTACATCACCTTGCCGTTCGGCGAGATCCGCGACGGACTGCCGCAGAGCGTCGATGCGGGAGCCGAGGTCGTCTGCCACATCGAGCAGATAGAGTCGCAAGGCCGTGAGAACCTGATCGTTGCGGGAGCGGCCGAGATGCAAGCGACCGCCGGCGCCCCCGATCGCGGCGCTGAGTCGTGACTCGAGCGCCGTATGCACATCCTCGTCTTCAAGCCCGATCTGCCATTTGCCGGCAGCGAACGAGGCCTCGAGTTCCCTGAGTCCGTCGCAGATGGCCTGGAAGTCGTCGGCGTCGATCAGGTCTGTTTCGGCCAGCATCTCGGCGTGCGCGATCGAGCCACGTACGTCGTAGGGTACAAGGCGTGCGTCGAGCAGGTGATCTTCGCCGGCCGTGTACCGCAGTACACGTTCGTCGAGCGGCAGGCCCTTGTCCCAGAGACGTGTCATGAGTCCGCGCCTCCCTGTTCGGCTGGAGTTAACGCCGCGATGTCGTTGACGACGAGTGTGCCCGTACCCTCATTCGTGAAGACTTCGAGCAGCAGGCTGTCGGTTACGTTGTAGGAAATGACGTGAACGCGTTGGACACCGTTAGCGAGCGCCGCGTCGATCGCGGCCGCCTTCGGCAACATGCCGTCCGCGAGCTTGCCACTGTCACGTAATTTGTCGAGATGTTTGCGATCGATGTAGCTGATCAGCGACCGCGGGTCGTCGACGTCCTCGAGCACGCCGGAGGCGCCCGTCAGGAGTATCAGCTTCTCCGCATCCAGCTCGGCGGCGATGGCTGCCGCGACCGTGTCCGCATTGATATTCAATAGCGTGCCTGCCTCATCGCAGGACAGCGGGCTGACCACGGGCATCAGCCCGTTGTCGAGTTGCTTCTGCAGTATGTCTGCCTCGACGGAATCGATATCGCCGACGAAACCGTAGTCGACGGTTTCGTCATCGCCACGGTCCACCGGTGGCCGCTTGTGGGCGCGAATGAGCCCGGCGTCGACACCGCTGATGCCGACGGCGGGAATCTGCAGGTCGCGGCAGGACGCGAGTACGCGCGTGTTGATCTGGCCGTTCAGCACCATCGTCGCGACATCGAGTGATGCATCGTCGGTGACGCGACGGCCGTCGACGAAGGTCGTGTCAACGCCGAGTGCCGTCGCCAGTTTGGTCGATTGCGGGCCACCGCCGTGTACGAGAACAACCCGGATGCCGACCTGGTGGAGGATGCCGACTTGCTCCATGAGCGCGGTGGTCGCCGCCCGGTCTGCGAAAATCTCGCCGCCTGCCTTGAGCACGAAGACCTTGCCTTTGAACAGGCGAATGTAAGGTGCCGCGTGCTTGAGGGCCGAAACGACAATGGCGCGTTCGCGTTTCGACGTCACTGACCCGCTCCCAGCATCTGATGCAGAACCGCCATCTGTGCCAGCATGCGGTTACGTGCCTCGTGGATGACGACGCTGCGTGGCCCGTCGAGTACGGGTTCACTGACGACGACGCCACGTCGAACGGGCAGGCAATGCATGAAGCGGCAGTCGTCGCGGGCGTTATCGAACCAGGGCTCATCGACGCACCAGTCGATGTGTTCCTCGCGGAGTTTCTGGTCGCCGAGGCGGTCGCCATAATGACGTGTGGATGACCAGGACTTGGCGTAAATGACGTGCGCCCCCTGCATGGCGTCGGCGCGATCGTCGGTCTCCCGTACTGAACCGCCGGAGCTTTCGGCCGCCGCCCGCGCCTTCTGCATGACGGGCTTCGGCAGTTCGAAACCCTCGGGGCGCAATACCGTGACCTCCATGCCACGCCGGGCGGCCGTATACAGCGTCGATGACGGTACCGCGAGCGGGAGGGCTTTGGGGTGGTACGCCCAGCTCAGCACAAACTTGCCGCCGTTCGCCGGAATGGCGAGGTCGTCCATGGTCTTCCAGTCGGCCAGGTTCTGGCAGGGATGGTTCATTGCCGATTCCATGTTGATCCAGGGCGTGTCGATGAGATCGGTCAGTGCTCCGAATTCCGACTCCGACATATCGTGTTCCAGGTCCTTGCGTTCGGCGAAGGCGCGGATACCGATGGCGTCGCCGTAGGATGCAATGACGGGCACGGCTTCATTGATGTGTTCGGCAGCTGCACCATCCATGACAATGCCCGGACGCGTCTCGATACCATGAATCGACATGTCGGGCGAAATGACAAACGACCCACCCCCGAGGCGTGTCATCGCGGCCTGGAAAGATGCCAGTGTTCGCAGCGACGGACTCAGGAACAGGAGCGACAATACCTTGCCTTGCAGAGCCAGCGGTTCGGGATACTTGTCGAGGCGCGTCGCAAGTTCGAGCAATGCACTGATCTCGTCGGTCGGAAGCTCGGCCAGGTCATTGAAAGTCTTCATCGGTGTTTCCTTAGCGTCATTGAACATCGCTGCGCGGTATTGCGTCGAGGGCCTCCGCGAGGCGACGTACGTGTTCGGATGTGATCACGAGCGGTGCGAGTATACGCAGCACGTTCGGATCTGCACTCGTGCCGGTCAGAATGTCCTGTGCGAGCAGCTCGTCGCGAACTTCCACTGCGGGTCGGTCGCAAACAAGGCCCAGTAACAAGCCCATACCCTGAATGCGTTTCACGGGACCGGTGATGCATTGTTCGCGAATCTGTGTTTCCCGCTCGCGGACATTTGCAAGCAGGCCGTCGGACTCGATCGCGCTGATGACTGCGGTTATGGCCGCGGCAGCAACCGGGCCGCCGCCGAAGGTTGAGCCCAGGTCGCCGGGGCCGAAATGATCAGCGATGTCCGTCCCGCACATTACTGCGCCGCAGGGAATGCCACCGCCAAGCGACTTGGCGCAGGTCAGAATATCGGGCGTGATGTGCTGCGCCTGTACGGCGAAGAACTGGCCGCAACGGCCGATACCCGTCTGCACTTCATCCGCGATCAGGAGTGCGCCGTGATGCTCGGTCACATCACTCAGGGTCTCGAGAAACTCGGCCTCGAGGTCGAATGCGCCCGCAACGCCCTGCACGGGCTCAAAGATGACGGCGGCGATATCGGGACCGATCATTTCCTCTGCTGCTGCGCAGTCATTGCGAGGTATGAAGTCGACATCGAAGGGTTTCTGCGGGAAGCCGTACCACTTGTCCGATTTCCACGTGACGGCACCCGCAGCAGCAGTACGCCCATGAAATCCGTGAGTGATGGCAAGTACCTTGCTCCTGCCGGTTACCGTGCAGGCCATACGCAGTGCATTTTCGTTGGCCTCGGCGCCGGAATTGACGAAGAAAACGCGGTCGAGACCGGCGGGCGCGGCGCTGACGAGGCGTTCTGCGGCTTCGGCGCGTACGTCCAGGGCGACGGCATTGCTCTGAAACAGCAGACTTTCGGCTTGCGCGCGGATGGCGTCCACGAGTCCTGGATGGCCATAGCCGAGCGCGGCAACGGCATGCCCACCGTACAAATCAAGGATCCGGCGGCCGTCCGCGGTAACAATGTTGCAGCCCGTGCTGCTGACTGGCACGAACGGCAACTGTCCGTAAACGGGGATCGTTGTCGCCGCTTCGCGAGCCCGGGGATCGTGGTTCGCTGCCGCCGCCAGGTTCATCTGTAGTCCCTCATGTCCAGGCCGGGGCGAGCGACGTGAGTCCCGCTGTCTCGGGCTGGCCGAACAGGCGGTTCATCCACTGCATCGCACCGCCCGCTGCACCTTTGACGAGGTTGTCGATCGCGCACATCACGACCACGGTGTTGCCCGTAACCGAGAAACCGATCTCGACCATGTTGCTTGCGACAACATTTTTTAGCTTCGGTGAGCTATCCACGATGCGAACGAAGGGTGAGTTGCCGTAGGCGGCATCGAATGTCGCGCGCAACTGGGCAATCGATATTGCCGTGACCGCCTTCGCTTGTACTGTCGCAAAAATGCCGCGCGCATACGGGCCGGAGTGTGGGACGAAGTTGATTCTCGCTGCACGGCCGGTCGCCGCCGCGGCCAGGTTCTCGATCTCTGGTGTATGACGGTGCGCCAGCGGCTTATAGGCGTAGAGATTACTGTGGCGCTCCGGGTGATGTGTTCCCGGTTGTGGACTGCGACCGGATCCGGTGCTGCCGGTAATGCCTGTAACGAAAAGCTCCGGCTCGGTCAGCCCGGACTGCAGTAGTGGCACCGTCGCGAGAAGGACGGCAGTTGCGAAACAGCCTGGGTGGCCAATGTGCCTGGCGTCCGTCGTGGAGAGATGCTCGGGAATGGCGCACGCGAAGTCCACAAGCAGGTCGGGCGCACCGTGTGGCACGCTATAAACTTCCTCGTACGCCTTTGCGTCGGCATAGCGGAAGTCCGCAGAAGCGTCGACGACATGCACGTCGATGTTCCTGCTTGCCGCCGCCGCAAGTGTGGTTGCAATCATCGCCGCCGACGCGCCGTGAGGCGCCGCGGAAAACAATGCCAGCTGCGATCCTTCTGCTAACCGCTCGAGCCACGAACCGTGTGCAACGAATGTTGTGTCCCCGAACGCCGGAGCGAGATGTGGAAATACGTCGGCTACCGGATCGCCGGCGCGACTCTCGGAGACAGCGGCCGCGAATTCGAAGTATGGGTGTGCGGCTACGAGGCGCAACAACTCTCCGCCAACATAGCCGGTGGCACCGAGAACGACGGCAGCCGTCATGACTTCTGCTCCTGCAATGCGGCCGCGATGTGATCACCGAGCGCGACGCCGTTCGACAGGGCGTTAATGGCGGGCAGGTCGAGTCGCCCGGATATCTGCTTGATGCCGACTGCGTTGTCGGTCGCGGGACCGGTGACCACGGCAGGCTCGATATCGAACTGCTCGCGGAGAATCCGGGCGCCGCCCCATGCTGCAACCGGGTCATTCGCGCACAGTACGACAGCCGTGAGTGCGCCACGTATGGACGCATCCGACAAGATGGCTTCGACGCCATAATCTCCGAGCAACCCGTCGCCGAGTTCGAGGACGATGGCGTCCGGGCGGTGGGCAGCGAGGCCTGTGAGCAACGCGCGCGTCAGTGCGGGACCGTTTTTCGCCGTTGTCGTGACGATGCCCAGATCGGAGAAGATCATGGTCTCGCTGGCGCCGGCATCCTCCATTGCGAGAATGTCGCGCCGCAATGATACGCCTGTCGCCTTGCAGGCCGCGATGTCGAAACCGCGATGCCGCAATCGACCAACTATTGCGCAGGCAGCGGCGGTCTTACCGGAGTCCATACAGGTTCCAGCGAGAGCGATAACCGGTACGCCATCCGTCTGCAACGGCGCATCTGCATCGAGTGCCCGGTCACCGGCCCGCGCCGGAATGCCGATGCGCTCGCCGAGATAGGGGAAGTGCAATACCGTGCCGAGCACTTCGCAGTCGAATGGCGGCCCGACGTCGGGATTGGCGGAATCGCATATGCCGAGTACGCCGCCGATGTTCAGGATCTGAATTGTATCGCCGATTGCGAGTTTCGTTGGCAGGTGTCCGGAGTAACCACGCAGTGCATTGCGATGTCCGAGCGCACCCACCATGACATCACCCTCAGTGACCGTCGCCATGCGACCCGACGTTAGTTCGAGCTGGTTGTAACGTGTCTTGTTGTTCAGTACGCGCACGGCAACGAGCACGCCCTCCTCACAGGGGATGTCGGGTGAAAGCCTGAGCTCGTGCCCGAGATCGCTGTGCTGAGCGACGGAAGCAATCTTGTCGACGACGACGGGCTTCATGATCAGTCTCCGGACGCCCGCGTCTGCAGTGATCCAGGCAACGACAGAATGCGTGCGTAACCGACTGCATCGGTTGGAGTCCATTCGCCAGCCGACTCACCGTACACGCCCTTCGTCGCGGCAAGCAGCGAATGGGTGGAGTCGACTCCGTCGATAGCGAGAGAGCCGGGTCGCAGTGTGAAGCTCACGGTTCCCGTGACGCGTTGTTGTGAAGACTCGAGTAGTGCCTCGATGTCGGCGCAAACCAGGTCGAGTTGTTTCCCTTCATGCACAAGGTCGCCGTAAAGCGAAGCGATGCTGTCTTTTACTCGCGACTGCTGTGCACTGAGCACGAGCTTTTCAAGTTCGCGATGCGCCGTGATCAGGGTGACAGCCGCGGGCGCTTCGAATGCGACACGGCCTTTCGTGCCAAGTACGGTGTCACCGAGATGGATGCCGCGGCCGATGCCGTAGCGTCCCGCGATTGCCTCGAGCGCCTCTATCAGTTCCACGGGTGGCAGCCGCGTGCCGTCGAACGCGACGGGAACACCGTTGTCGAACTCGAGCGTGTGGCTGCTGGCGTCGAGCGGATCAGAGAAAGCGTCCGGCGACAGGACCCAGGCGTTTTCGGGGATGGAATTCTGTGACGTCAGCGTTTCGCGGCCGCCAATCGTGATTCCCCACAGACCACGGTTAATCGAGTATGCAGAGCCTTGCGAGGGTAACGGGAGCTTGTGCTGCTCGAGATAAGCCAGCTGTTCATCACGTACCCAGCTGTTATCACGGACTGGTGCCAGGACCTCGAGCCCCGGACTCAAGGTGCGCAGCGCAACTTCGAACCGCACCTGGTCGTTGCCCGCCGCCGTACAGCCGTGCGCTACGGTTTTAGCGCCGCGTTCGTTGGCAATCCGAGCAAGCCTCTCAGCCTGCAGTCCGCGTTCGGCGCCGACACACAACGGGTACGCGTGGCCTCGCAAGACATTGCCTGCAATCAGGTAGCGAATAACAGTACTAAAAAAGTCCTGCCTGGCATCGATGAGCACATGTTCGCTGGCGCCGAGCGCGTATGCGCGTTGTTCAAGCTGTTCCGCAGCAGCGGTATCAATACCGCCGGTATCGACTGTCGCCGTGACCACCTCGCGGCCGTAGGTCTCCCTGAGCCAGGGCACGCAGAACGATGTGTCGAGGCCACCGGAAAACGCAAGAATGATGGGGGACTGGTCTTTACTCACACGACTTACTCCGCGAGGCAGGTTCAGCGAGGGACGACGCGTTCGATCTTCGCGCTGAGGATTTTCTGGTGATTGGCGGAATCGGTCGCGACGAACACGGTGTCGTCGCCGCCGATGTTGCCGACGATCTCGGGCCACCCGAGCCGATCGAGCGCGAGCGCAACCCGTTGCGCGGCACCGATGGCCGTGCGGATTACCAGCAAATGGGAACCAGCCGGCCGCATCGAGCGGATGAATTCGGCGACCGACTCGAGCTCGCTGTCGTCACCGGGCTCTCTCTCCGGCAATTCGTAGCCCCGAGTCGTCTTGACGGCGTTGATCTCACGCAAGTCCCGGCTGACGCTCGATTGTGTGGCCACAAATCCCCGCCGGCCGAGTTCATCGACGAGCGACTGTTGCGTCGGCACAGGACCCTGTCCCAGGAGGTCGCGAATCGCGTCGCGTCGTTCCGATTGTTCGTTGCTGGCGAAAGGCATAGTCTTACGTCGCATAAATATGCGCATATAAATATCAGAATGCGCATATATGGTCAAGGACTTGTTGGGCCTTTCAGGCTACACTTCGCCGCTTTGCTGGCCTGCCTGCAGGAGCGTGCCCCAGGGCACGATCGCCCGTTGGGGCGGGCTCCCACAGTTTGATCTCGGGATTCCTGATATGTCACACCCTGAAACTGTCGAAATCACGACTGGCGCGGAGCCGTCCGGAAGCGTCATCTGGCTGCACGGCCTCGGCGCGGATGGCCACGATTTCGAACCGATCATTCCGGAGCTCCGACTGCCGGATTCGCTCAGCCTGAGATTCGTTTTTCCCCACGCGCCCGTACGACCCGTTACGCTCAACAACGGCATGGCGATGCGCGCCTGGTACGACATCATTTCCCTGGATCGTGATGGTCCTGTCGACGAGGCTGGCATCAATGACAGCAGTACGCTCCTCGAAGCGCTGATTGCGCGCGAAATCGAGCGAGGTATCGATACCGAACAGATCGTCATCGCCGGATTCTCGCAAGGCGGTGCGATCGCGATCAATACGTTGCTGCGGTCGACGGGGAAATTCGCGGGTCTGCTCGCGCTATCGACGTGGTTACCACTGCCGGCCGCAATCGAGGGCCATGGTGCGGATACGTCGTTGCCCGTCTTTATGGCGCACGGGCGTTTCGACCCGATGATTCCGATGCAGTATGGACGCCTGTCGGCGGACAGGCTCATAGAGGCCGGATTCGAGCTGGAGTGGCATGACTACCCGATGGCGCACGCTGTCTGTCCCGACGAGATCGTCGACATACGGCAGTGGTTACTTTCCGTCTACGGTGCCTGATTCAAACGTGTAACTCGACTCGCCGGTCGTTCTTCCCAGTGCGTCGAAGCGGCGCTCGGCGAATCGCGCGCTGCCCGTATCGCTAACGGTCAAAACGGTGGAGCAGCGAGTGCCGTATTCGGGTAACACAATGAACGGCGCGGTCAACGCGTGTGCCAGCGAAAACGAAAGACCATTCGTTTGTACTTTCTCGCTGGCCGCTTTGTTGCGATCATCGAGCATGCGCAAGAGATTAGTCTCATTGACCTCGTCGTTTTCAATCAGCGCCTGCAACCTGGACTTTGACCGCGTTACCTTGGTCCACGGCTCGTCCAGCGTCGCGTTACTGAGTCCGTAAATGCCCGGTGGCAATTCGCGCATCGCAGCGCCGCGATTGGAGAGATACGCGGCAGCACCGCGGTCGACGACGAGCAGGTTGAAGCCCGCATAGACATCGCCGTCGATCGATTGCAGGTAATCGAATGGCGCCAAATTACTCTTGAGAAAGTCCGTGACCAGGTGGCCGCGAGACTTGAGGCCAGCGCGCTCCTTTTTCGCGTCCCGGTAGTTCGTCACGGTTGCGAAGCGGCCATTTCGATGCGCCGCGAGCCAGGTGCCTCCGGCTTGCAGGTCGCGGCCGCCGAGTACCTGGGGATTGTCTGGCCACCAGTGTGCTATCTGTGTCGCTCGCGCATGAAACTCGTCGCGATTTCCCGCGACGATCAGGGGTAGCTTTTCATGCTGCCGAAGGGCGATGACCAACAAACACATGCGCACAGCATAACAATGTCCGTTTGTCTTGCGGCGTGGTCAGTCGTCGAGTTCGATCCAGTGGTCGACGAGGCGGCGGGCGATCGAAATCCTGAATGGCAGTTTCGGGAAGCCCGATCGCAGTTCTTTGCGTGTGAACCACTGCGCGTCTTCGAGTTCGCCATCATTGAGCCGGATGTCTGTCTCCACGGCGGTGGCGGTAAACCCCAGCATCAACGATGAGGGAAACGGCCACGGTTGTGAGCTGTGGTAACGAACCTCACCAACGTGAACATTGGTTTCTTCGAATACTTCCCGACTGACCGCGTCTTCGAGGCTTTCGCCCGGCTCGGCGAACCCGGCGATCGTGGAGTACAGCCCTTCGGGCCAGTTCGTTTGGCGACCAAGCAAACAGCGATCGCCGTCGGAGACGAGCACGATGATCGCCGGATCGACGCGCGGGAAGACCTCGCGGCCGCAGTCCGGATTGACACAAATGCGCGTGTTGCCGCCGGATTCGGGGCGTGCCGAGGAACCACAAATACCACAGAACATTTGGGTTGCGTGCCAGAGCACGAGGGCACGCGCGTGCGCAACGAGATTTGCCTCGTCGGGTGGTAGCGCGGTACCTAGAAAACGCAGGTCCTGAAACTCCCCGAGTTCAGCTAATGGCGCTCGACCTTCGTTACCGAGTGCGAACGCGAACGCCGGATGACCACGAAAGAGTCCAAGGAAAATCAGGTGATCGAAGTCGATCGGTCCATCGACCTGACGTCTTTCGAGCAGCACTGCGTGCAGAGGGTCGCCGCCAACCAGGCACTTGTCGTTCCATACGGGAACAAAGCGGCAATCGGTGCTCTGCGCGGCCTTCGCAAGCCAGTCCGGATCTTTGCGACGCTCACCGCTGCGATCGACAAACGCACCTGCGAATACATTGTAGTTCTGCACTGGGCATTTCCCCTGGTGCGAGGCACCGACGCGCCGGAGTTTACCGGAAAGCGCGGTTGCCCGTTCAGTCACCGCCGAAGCTCTTGACCCCGGGTCGCCGCCGTCGCTGTGCCTCAATCTCGCATGCCGGGCAGATCTTCATGTCCAACGCGTAAGCATCCTGGACATACCGGCAACGGCACGTGCCGCAGACCGCGAGAAAAAGCTCATCGTTGCTCGCGATGCTGTGCAACAGGTTCCAGGCCCATTCGAAACTCAACAGCGGTCGCTCGTGCACCAACAGGTAAGTCTCGAAGGCACGGCAAACACGATGGCCGAACTCGACGTCGGGCCGCGGCCAGCAGGCGTGGACCCCATTGCCCTCGTCAATGCGCAGTAGCAGGCCTGTGCTATACAAAGCAACGAGGGTTGTTGCCTGCAGCTGATGATCCGCATTCTTGACGAAGCGAGTGATTTGCCGCGGTGATTTGCCACGCCGCCGCCGAATGCTGGTGAGCCCCGTGTTGCGAAAGTAGGTGCTGTACAGCTTGCGAATCCGGTCGTCGGACAGACCGGTGCACTCGCGGATCGTACGGGTTCTGGCTTCATGGCGAATCATGCGCAGGGCCAGCTCGAATTGGCTCCTCTCGCTCGCATAACGGTCATCTGTGAATCGCATATTATTCTCTTTTTGCTAGAAATAGACCATATATTGTAGCTATTCACACTATATCATCCATACTTGGTCAATAAAGAAAATATACAGTAATTCGCAAATCCGACGACATTCACTCGCCAGGAGAACCACGATGGAATACCAGGGTCCCGAACCAGCCGATCTCGCCAATGTTCGTGCGCTGAATATTGCGTTTCTGGAATGGCTCCATGCCTGTGGCGACAGCGGGGCCGCAACGCATTCGCAAACACCGGAGATGCTTGCTGCGCTCGCAGGCATGAGTCGCTGCCAGCTCGAACGTCTCTCGCGTACGCCATTTCTCCTGATGTCATTTCGCGAATATGACGAAGGCCGCTGGCGTTCGCTGTTCGCCAGGAGGCCCGATCCGGACCTGTTCCATAGTCTCGAAATGCCGGACGAGGAGGCGGCCAGGCTAATTGCGGCCGGACTCGGGTTTCTCTGGCAGCTGTCGAAACGAAATCCCTACGCGGCCCGACTGGTAAGCGGCGCCGGGCTGAGCTGGTGTGAGCAGCTTGCCGATTGCACGCTCGTGGAGCTGTTTACGCGGGCAGTCTCGGCGCATTCGGTACTCGAGCCACGAATGATCGAGAACCGGGGTTTGTGGCAAAAACTACTCAACGCCGGTGTAAGCGCGAAGAAAGATGTTCGCAGGGCGGCAAGAGTATCCGCGCTACAGACAGTGCTGACCCAGAGTTCCGCGAGCTCGTACCGACAACTCGCGGCAGCGGCCTGCTCAATGCCTGCTGTTGCCGTGCGTGTGGCGGAACGAGATCCGCGCTGACCCGAAGGCGCGGCACTATGTTGATGTGGCGACGGCGTGGTTACAATACGCCGCCTGATGCAAGCACTGTCGATCAAAAATCTGCGGAAGACCTATGCCAATGGCAACGAGGCGCTGAAGGGGATCAACTTCTCGGTTGACGTCGGCGACTTCTACGCGCTGCTCGGGCCAAATGGTGCCGGCAAGACGACGGCGATAGGGATCATCAGCTCGCTGGTCAACAAGTCCAGCGGCGATATCCAGATCTTCGGCCACAACATTGACCAGGAGCGTGATGCGGCAAAGGAATGCATCGGTCTCGTGCCGCAGGAGCTTAATCTCAACCAGTGGGAACGAGTCGGTGACATCCTCTGGAACCAGGCGGGCTATTACGGCCTGCATAGCCGACTCGCGCAGCAACGTACTGAGAAATACTTGCGTGCGCTACGCTTGTGGGACCGGCGCAACGATATTGCGCGCAGCCTGTCGGGCGGCATGAAGCGCCGGCTGATGATCGCACGGGCACTCGTTCACGAGCCAAAGTTACTGATCCTCGACGAGCCGACTGCCGGCGTCGACATCGAGATTCGCCGCTCGATGTGGGAGTTCCTGCGCGAAATCAATAAAGCCGGAACGACGATTATTCTCACGACGCATTACCTCGAAGAGGCCGAGTCGTTGTGCCGGCATGTCGCAATCATCGATGAGGGCGACATCATCGAGGACGCGCCGATGAGCACCGTTCTGCGCAAGCTGCAACGCGAGGTCTTCGTGCTAAGCCTGGCGCAAGAACTTGATAGCGCACCCGAACTCGAGGGATTTGGCTCGATGCTAAGGGATGATGGCGAGCTCGAGGTCGAGATGGGGCCGTCGCGCAACCTGAATGAGCTCTTCGAGCAACTCGATGCCAAAAATATCACGGTAGTCAGCTTGCGGAACAAGGCGAACCGGCTCGAGGAGTTATTCATGCGCCTGGTCGAGAGCAAGCAGAACGGGGTCGCGGAGACCGCCGGCACATGAATATCGCACTCAATGTCATCGCAGTTAAGACACTGATTCGTAAAGAAATGATTCGCGTCATGCGCATCTGGGTCCAGACAATCGTTCCGCCTGCCATCACGATGACCTTGTACTTCATCATCTTTGGCAACCTGATCGGCCGGCGCATTGGCACGATGGATGGCTTCGACTACATGCAGTACATTGCGCCAGGCCTGATCATGATGTCGGTCATCACAAATTCCTATGGCAATGTCGTTTCGTCGTTCTTCGGCGCCAAGTTCGGCCGCCATCTCGAAGAAATGCTCGTGTCACCGATGTCGAACGCGGCCATCATTATTGGTCACGTCGCCGGCGGCATCTTGCGCGGCCTCACGGTTGGCTTGTTGGTAACGCTAATCGCTTTGTTTTTTACCAAGCTCAAGGTGGAACACCCGTTGATCACGATTTCAATGGTGATCCTGTCGTCAACCGTGTTCGCGCTCGCCGGTTTCATAAATGCGGTATTCGCGAAGAAATTTGATGACATAGCCATCGTGCCAACGTTTATTCTGACCCCACTGACTTATCTCGGGGGCGTGTTTTATTCTATTTCGTTGCTGCCCGAGTTCTGGCAAAACCTGTCCAGGGTCAATCCGATTCTGTACATGGTGAACGCTTTTCGTTACGGCATACTCGGTACATCGGATATCAGCATCGGCCATGCGTATACCATTGTGATTGTATTCGTCGTGTTGTTATTCTCCACATGCCTGTGGCTCCTCAATCGCGGCGTTGGAATCCGGGAATAGTCATGTGCGGTCGATTCGCCTTTTACTCGCCGGCCGAAGCTACCGTTGCGTTGTTCGGCGTTTCGGGATCTCTTGACGTAGAGCCGCGCTACAACATCGCGCCGACACAGTACGTAGCCGCCGTACGAAACAGTGACGACTCTGCTGACGATGACCAGTCACGAGAGCTCGTCATGTTGCGTTGGGGCCTCGTGCCGTTCTGGGCAAAAGATCCCGCGATCGGGAATCGTATGATCAACGCACGCGCAGAAACCGTCGCCGAGAAACCTGCATTTCGCGCCGCCTATCGCCGCCGTCGCTGCATCGTGCTGGCTGATGGTTTCTACGAGTGGCATCGTGACGGGTCCGTCAAGGTTCCTTACTACATCTCTCTCGCCAGTGAAGAGCCTTTTGCTTTCGCAGGACTTTGGGAGCATTGGCAGGACAAGGAGAGCGACGAGTCGCTGCAGACAACTACACTAATAACAACGGCGGCCAATGACTTTCTCTCCACGCTGCATCACCGCATGCCCGTGATCCTGGAGCCGGATCGCGCAGATCGCTGGTTGGCCGGTGACGAGGCGTTACTAAATACCGCGGTTGAGGACTGCCCACCGCTCAAAGCGTGGCCCGTGGACCGGCGTGTCAACAACGCGCGCAACGAAGGCGACGACCTTATCGTGCCTGGCGGCGAGGTGCTCGAAGGCTAGTCCGGTGGCGTGAACGGTTGCGTCGCGATGATCAGGCAGCCGGGACCGCAGTGCACGCCGAGCCCCGCGCCGATATCGGTAATCGTCGTGCGGTGAATATTGTCGAACTGCCGTCGCAATTCGCGTTCGAGTTCGGCGGCGTCGTCCGGGCACAGCGCGTGACCGACTGCGACATTCAGCGACTCGGCCGCCGGCGTCCGTTTCGCAACATACCGCGCGAAGCGGGTAATGCGATTCCTACGGCCGAACAGGAAGCTACCCGATGCGACCCTGCCGTCGGGAACGGTATGGATGATCGCCTTGGCTTGCAGCAGATCGGCCAGCGTCTTCACCCAGCGTGGTACACGTCCGCCGCGAACGGCATAGCGCAGGTCTTTCAGCAGACCGTAAGTGCGGGTCTCGGGGATGAGTGTCCGAACCGTCGTTATCGTATCTTCGATGCTTTTGCCGGCCTTCGCGTATTCGGCCGCGCTGACGGCAAGCATCCCCTGTCCCAGCGATGCGTTGCGCGAGTTGATGACGTGTACACGGCCGTGCGCGTTGACACGTTCAGCCGCCGATCTCGCGGCTTCGAGCGTGCCGCTTGCCATGCCAGTCAGGTTGATCGACAGCACGTCGCTGAAGTGACTCGCAAGAAACTGGTACTGGCGCCTGAAATCACCTGGCGCTGGCTGTGACGTGGTCGGATGGTGCGGGTTCGATGCAAGCTCCCCGAAGAACTCGTCTGCAGTGATGCTGACCTTGTCGAGGTAACCGCGGTCGCCGAACTGGATGCGGCACGGCACCAAGTGGATGTCGAGGCGTTCCATGTCCTCGTCCGGGATATCGGCAGCCGAGTCGACGATGACCGCGAATCGCTTGCTCGCATCGTGGCTGCTCGCCTGCTGGCGCCTCATGTCATCGGCTTTTTCGGCGCTGATGTCACCATAACGGCGTGCGACGTCGAACACCAGGTCGGGCTCGTCGACATGAATGTGCACTTTTGCCTTGCGCTTGGTACCTGCGAGGACCAGCGAGTCGCCAAGCTCTGCGAGTTCTTCACGAAGATGGCGGCGGTGGATATCCGTGCCCGTGACAATGCACTCCGTGCAATAGCGATAAGTGGCGGTCTGCGCACTGCCCATGGTCATCATCGGCGTTTCGAGACTGATCAGTGATAAATCCGGTTCGGGCGCGATGCGGCCATGTTTGATGAATTCAGCCATGCCCGCGATCAGTGCGACGAAACCCTTGGCGCCTGCATCGACGACGCCAGCCTTGCGGAGGACATCGAGCTGCTTCGGAGTCTCGTCCAATGCGATCTCCGAGCGCTGTAGCGCGGTGTCGATGACGGTCGCGAAATCCTGTTCCACATTGTCGATCGTCTGATGCTTCACGCTCTCCGCAAATGCCGCTATAACCGACAGAATAGTTCCTTCGAGGGGATTGGAGAGCGCGCCGTGCGCGTAGTCATTGCCCAGCGTGATGGCCTTGCCGAACGTGCATGTCGTAAAACGGCTCAGTTCGCCTGCCGAGTCGCTGACGCCCTGGAAGAACTGTGCGACGATCGCCCCCGAATTACCGCGCGCACCGTCGAGCAGGGCATCGGCAACGGCGGCCAGCATGGTTCCGAGGTGCCGCTCCTCTGCCTGACGCAGTACGGACAACGCGGCGCCGAGCGTGAGGCTCAGATTCGTTCCCGTGTCGCCGTCTGCAACCGGGAAGACGTTGATCTGGTTGAGGATTTCCTGCTCGTCGATGACCCGGTGAATGCCGGAAATCAACGCGCTGGCCAGGTTGTCACCGGTCAGATGCGTCGACAGGGGGGTGTTCACAACCGGAACCGGGTGGCCACTATTCGCGCGGCAACAAAAATTCGGTGCCGAGGTAGTCGAGAATGACGCCCTCGGGCGTGATCTCCCTCACTACCGGGCCTTCGGCGAGCCGGGATTTCTCCTGGTGGCGAACCATATTGATAAACACGAAGCGGTCGGCAGGCGCATCACTGTAGACGTGAATATCGAGATGCAGCTCGGCGATTTGCATCTGGCCGGTCACACGCAGCTCGTCAGCTGTCGGTAGTGCTCTCAGCGTGTGCTGCGATGCAGACGCCGTTTCTGCAGGGGCTGGCTGGACCGGAGCTACTTGCGCAGAGGCTACTTGTGCAGGCACTGCTGTCACGCCCTCGTCGGCCGCATCTGTGCCGGGTTGCGAAGCCGTAGCGCTCGGCGGTTGCTGATCCCGAACTTCCTCGAGTCGTTCGGCGAAGGAGCCATTTCCGGATGTCGCTGCATCCGTTTGTTCTGCAGGGCGTGGGTTAATGATGTCCGGCGTGTCGTCACGTAGTAACAGCCCGAGCAATACGACGATGTTGACGGCGAGCAAAATTCCGAGTACCCACAGCCATCGGGGTACGCCAGGCGAGTCGTCGCTGGACGGCACGTTTGCGAATTCCGCGGAGCCCTGCTCCTGTCGATCGGTTTCCGACTTTTTCAGTGCATCGAGAATGAAAGACATAGATCAGTCCCGGGCGAGTCTCGGTGTGGTCAGGCGAGGTGTGCCGTCCGGCACGAGCAATGAATTAATGATGATCTGGGTCTGCCGGCCCACCAGTCCGTCCACGTCAAGTCGATGATCACGCTGAAAGTCGCGCACACGCTGCTCAAGAGTAACGTCGAAGTCGTCCGAGTCCAGTGGTTCGGCACGATACCGTTCATCAATTGTCGCAAGGCTGCGTCGCAACCAGACGACATTCTGATCCGCCGATCCCGGCCCGAGGGCAAAGGGCTGGCCATTCGGTGGTTTCCACAGCATCGTGTATTGGCCGAACCACATGTCGGCCACGCTTATGGACGGGTGCGTTACGCTGACACCTGCGATCGACAACTCGGCATGGTCGCCGCGCAATGCGGTCAGGACTACGCGGTGGGTGTCGCCGCGACTATCGGTCAGGGTGAGAATTGCCGGGCGGTCGAGTCGTCGCAGGGTGCCCCAGGAGCCACGATGGATCAGACAGGCGTGGCCGGAGTTGCTTGCCTGTGTGCAACCGTTGCCGCCGGAATACTCGAGCCCCCATAATTCGAAAAGCACGGTGAACGCGGTATCGAGGCCTGTAAGCTCGTCGGCAAGCAAAAGTTGTTCGTCGAGCGTTGGCTGCGGTTCAGGCTCGGGTTCCGGTACCGGCTCCGGTAAGGGCGTCGATTCGACACCGGCTGTTTCAGTCGCTGATTGCGCGACTCCGTCCTGGCTCGTGTTCGCAACCGGCGCCTGCTGTGTGGTAACCGGAGCCATACGCTCGTCGAGCAGCGACCAGCCACTTGCACCTATGATGACGACGGCCACGGCAGCGATCATCGGCAGCGCCCAGCGCAGCCATGGAACGGCATAGGGAATTCCCTTGATCTCCGCTGCGGCGCGTCTGATGAGGCGGCGATTGACCCGGCGCAGCTCTCGGCTGTAGGCGCCGAGAAGCGCGCGGTCACAGATGACGTTAATCAATCGTGGAACGCCATCGGTAAGTCGAAAAATTTCCCGCTTGGCGCCACTGTCGAAGACTTCCCCCAGCGCGCCCGCGACACGCAATCGGTGCTCGACGTATTGCGCCGTTTCGTCCCGTGCCAGCGGTTCGAGATGATAACGACCGGTGATTCGCTGGGCGAGCTGCCGCAGGTCATCACGTGATAACAGTTCCCTGAGTTCGGGCTGACCGATCAGGATGATCTGCAACAGTTTTTGCTTCGACGTTTCAAGGTTGGTAAGCAGCCGTACCTGTTCGAGTACGTCGCGCGAAAGGTTCTGTGCTTCGTCGACGACAAGGACTACGCGCCGTCCCTCGGCATAGGCGTGCAGTAGTTGTTTGTTGAGCGCATCAACAAGCGCCTTGGTGCTGCCTTTAAATTCGGGCCGCAAAATACCGAGCTCTTCGCAAATTGTTTCGAGGAACTCGATCGCTGACAGACGAGGGTTCAGAACCACGGCGACATCCGTGTTCTCGGGCAAGCGGTTCTGCAGCAGCGTTCGCACGAGTGTCGTTTTGCCGGTACCCACCTCGCCGGTCAGCTGAATGAAACCGCCGCTTTCCGTAACGCCGTAGACGAGGTGCGCCAACGCCTCGCCATGACGTTCGCTCATGAACAGGTAACGCGGATCGGGCGTTATCGCGAACGGCTTTTCATTGAGTCCGAAGAAGCTCGTATACATTGTTCTTATCCGTCGGCGCTGCCGAGGTCGGTTCCCGATTCTACCTTATTCGAGTCGAGTGTCCGGGCACGACCTACCGAGGCGCTGCCGAAGCGATCCCGAATTTCGTCGACCGTGCGATCCACCTCGGTGCCTGGCGCGGTATCCTGCCCGGCGAACAGGTCATCCTGTGCCGCGGGTGCCAGACCGCTTCCGCCGACGCCCAGCAGGCGTATTCGGGTGCCCGGGTTCCTGACGAGCCAGGTCCGCAATAGTCCGCGCGCAATTTCGAAAATCTGGTCGGTGCCATTGCCCGGTGGTCGCAGGCTTTTTTGCCGCGTGAAGGTCCGGAAGTCGGATTGCCGGATTTTTACCTGAACGGTGCCGGCTGCCAGGTGCGCCTTGCGCAGCCTGCCCGAGGTACGCTCTGCCAACCGGAGCAGCTGCCGCTCCATCTCGCCTCTTTCGGCCAGGTCCGTGTCGTAGGTTTCCTCGGCGCTGATGGACTTTTCGGCGCGTGACGGAATGACGGAGCGATCGTCGATGCCTGCCGCGCGATTGCGCGTCTTCTGAGTGAAGCGGCCAAATATGGGGACGAGATCGCGATCGTCGGCATGGCGCAGATCAGCGTTCGTGCGCACGCCGATCCTTCGCAGCCGCGACTGCGTCTCTTTACCAATGCCGGGGATTACCGCCACTGACAGCGGATCAAGTGTCTCGTGCAGATTCTCGGGTGTGATGATCACCAGGCCGTCCGGCTTGTCGAGATCGGACGCGATCTTCGCGACGAGTTTATTGCCGGCAACGCCGACTGACGCCGTAAGGTGTGTCCGCTCGTGGATGCATTCTTTGACTGCCATCGCAATATCGCGACCGGAACCAAATAATTTGCGGCTTGCGGTGACGTCCAGAAACGCCTCATCGAGAGACAGACCTTCTACCAGCGGCGTGAACTCGCGGAACACTGCGAAGATCTGTCGAGAAACGTCCTGGTAATGAGACATGCGCAGCGCGACGCGGCACAGCTCGGGACAGCGCCGCCGTGCCTCGGCCATCGGCATTGCCGAGCGTATGCCGAATACCCGCGACTCGTAACTTGCGGCAGCGACGACACCTCGGTTGTTACCGCCGCCGACGACGACAGGTTTGCCGCGCAGTTCCGGATTATCACGTTGCTCGACCGACGCATAGAAAGCGTCCATGTCGACATGCAGTATCGAGCGTTCCTGCACCGGCTCAGTTGCCTCTTTCCACGATATAGCGAGCCAGCCAGGCCAACGGCTCGGCGCCGTCGACTATGTCGAGGTGCTGCAGGCCGTCGGCGAGCAGTACATCACAGCGCTTTCGGGATGCCTCCAAACCGAACAGACCGGGATACGTCGCCTTGTTGAGTCGCTCGTCCGAACCGGCTGGTTTGCCGATGACGTCCGTGTGACCTTCTACGTCCAACAGGTCGTCACGAATCTGGAATGCAAGGCCGATGGCGCGGCTGAACCCTTCGAGCGCGGCGGCACGGTCTCCGCGCATGTTCTCCGCCAGAACGCTGGCAGACATGATCGACGCGTGGATCAAGGCACCCGTCTTGAGTGAATACATGTTCTCGAGTTCATCGATGTCGAGGGCCCGTCCCTCGGCGCGTAAATCGATTGACTGGCCTCCCGTCATTCCGATAGATCCGCATGCATCGGCAACAAGCTTGACCAGTTGGATACGTTGCAGGGCCGACACGTCGTCGATGTTCGCAAGCACTGAGAAGGCCAATGGCTGGAGCGCATCCGCGGCGAGAATGGCCGTCGCTTCGTCGAATTGCCGGTGCACGGTCGGCATGCCACGGCGCAGATCATCGTCGTCCATCGCTGGCAGATCATCGTGTACCAGTGAGAACGCGTGTATGAGTTCGATCGCGGCGGCGGGCGCGTCGAGTTTTGATTCGGGAACGCCGAGGCACTCACCGGTTGCGTAGACGAGCAGCGGTCGAACACGCTTGCCGCCGTTGAATACGGAGTACCGCATTGCCTCATGCAGCCGGCGGGGTTCGACGCCGGGCCCGGGCAATATGCTGTCCAGCATCTTTGCCACGCGGTCGGCGTAGTGGTCAATTCGTTGTTGGAAGTCAGCTGGCACCAAATCCTCGCCGAGGTCGAATCGGCCCTGTAGCGTACACGTTTTCAGGCTGCGAGGCGTCGCCGGTCCTGGGCTATAATTCGCGTCCCGTCTCCTTCGACCACGCCGGATTTCACGACCATGGGCGCAACCGCAAGAGCCCAGCCCAACATTGCTCTCGTCAAGTACTGGGGCAAGCGCGACACCGCACGTAACCTGCCGGCCGTGGGTTCGATCTCGATTACCCTCGACGATCTGTACACCGAAATGCGCGTGGATCTCGACGGCGATCTCGACGGCGATCTCGACCGGTTGCGTGTCAACGGCGAAGACAGCCCGGACCTGTTGCCGCGTGTCGCGGCATGCCTGGATACCGTTCTCGGTGCTGATCGTCCGCGAGCCTCCGTTTCGAGCGGCAGCAATTTCCCGCTTGCGGCGGGTCTTGCGTCGTCGGCATCGTCATTCGCAGCGTTGGTTGTAGCGGCATCCGCCGCTGCCGGCTTGTCGCGGACTACGGCCGAACTCGCCGGCCTCGCAGGGCGCGCCTCTGGCTCAGCCGCACGGTCGCTGTACGGAGGCTTCGTCGAATTGCGCAACGACGCCGATGACATCGTGGTGAACAGCATTCTCGATCGCGAGGCGTGGCCGCTTAGGATCGTCGCGGCTGTAACCGAGCCCGGGGCCAAGCCGATCGGATCCGGAGAGGCGATGGAGATCAGTCGCAAGTCCTCACCGTTTTATTCGCGATGGGTCGAAGAGCAACCGATGGACCTCGCGACTGCCAGGGACGCGATCGCCGTACGTGACTTCGGCAAACTTGCAAGTGTTGCCGAGCACAACTGCCTCAAGATGCACTCTGTCATGTGGGCCTCGCGGCCACCGGTCGTGTACTGGAACCCGGCAACGCTGGATTGTCTGCAAGCTGTGCGCGAGTTGCAGTCCGACGGTGTCGCCGTATTCTTCACGATTGACGCAGGACCACAGGTAAAGGCCGTCTGCCTCCCCGACGTCGAGGCTCGTGTCGTCGAGACTTTGTCGCAAGTTGCCGGCGTGCAGGCCGTGCACACAAGTGCAATCGGATGTGGCGCAATGTTGGTGTCCGGAGGATGACACTTATTTGCTCCAGCGCGCCCGGGAAACTCGTCTTGTCCGGGGAATATGCCGTCCTGGACGGCGCCGCCGCGATTTCCATGGCCATGGACCGTCGAGCGACCGTAACGATTGTTCCGTGCGACGGGGATTGTCACGCCGTGCTGGCGCCGGGCTTTAACGATTTGGAAAGTTCGTTCACCAGCGACTCTGGCGAGTTGTCGTGGCAAGTCGGAGGTGAGGGCTTCGCGCTATTCGAGCAGGTTTGGGCGGCGGCTGGAATATCGTCGCAGAAACCGATGTCGTTCACCCTCGATACCCGGGCGTTTCGCGAGAACGGGATCAAGACAGGCGTCGGTTCCAGTGCCGCACTGGCCGTCGCGCTGTCGGCGGCGATGTCGGCAATCAGTGGTGCAGACGGCGCTGCAGTTGCAAGGCGAGCACACCGTGAATTCCAGGGCGGCAGCGGCAGCGGCGTCGATATCGCAACCAGCCTGGCAGGAGGTGTCATCGAGTATCGAATCGGCGATAACACCAATTCTCATATTGCCTGGCCGGAGGGGCTCTGCTACGCGGTGTTGTGGAGCGGCGTTGCCGCCGATACGCGCAGCAAACTCGAACAACTTCAGCAACTGCCGGCGATGGCAGCGAGAACTGCCCTCGGTGATGCGGCCGAGCAATTTGCCGCTGTATTCAGGGAGGGCTCCGGTCCCCGTATCATTGATGAACTGAGTGATTACACTAATGCTTTGCGCCGCTTCGATGCCGAAAGCGGCCTGGGAATCTTCGATGCAGGGCATGCACACATGGTGGATGCGGCGGCGGCGCACGGAGCCGTGTACAAACCCTGTGGTGCTGGCGGTGGTGACGCAGGCATTGTGCTGGCGGCGGGGGAGGATTCGCTGGCATCATTCACGGACGTTGCCGTGGCTCTCGGGTTTCGGCGCCTGGACATGAACCTCGACTTGCAGGGCGTCATGCTGACCGAAGACAAACAATAATGGTCGATTCCCGGATTTCCGGCCTCTACCGCCTTGATATCGGGCAGCGTATCGACGAGCTTGCGCGCGGTGGCTGGTTGTCAGCCGATGAAGCGGGGGCGTTGCGGGCCGGTCGGCACGTGTTGCTGGCAGATGCCGCGGACAAGATGATTGAAAACGTCGTCGGCGTCTTCGGGCTGCCGCTGGCGATCGCGCCGAATTTCATTGTCAATGGTAAGGACAGGCTTGTACCCCTGGCGGTCGAAGAGCCGTCGATCGTTGCCGGTCTGAGTTTTGCGGCCGGGCTCGCAAGAATCAACGGCGGATTTGAGGCTTCTTGCGACGAGTCTTTGCTCGCGGGCCAGATTCACGTCACGGATATTGACGATGTCGAAACCGCGGAGCGGAATATCGCGACTGCCCGTGACGAGTTAATCGCAATAGCCAATTGCGTCCACCCACGCTTGCTGAAACGTGGCGGTGGTGTGCGGGAAATTGACATTCGACAGTTGCAGTTGCCGGATGGTGACCCTGCGATCGCAGTCCACATACTCGTAGACACGTGTGACGCGATGGGGGCTAATCTCGTGAATACAATCTGCGAAGCGCTGGCGCCGCGCATTGCGGAAGTGTGCGGCGGCAAGGTCGCGATGCGCATACTGTCGAACCTCGTAGACCGCTCCGCCGTGACAGCGCGAGTGGTCTACGATACCGAGGCGCTCGCGACCGCAGACCTGGATGGCGAAGCGGTTCGTGATGCGATCGTGATGACGAGCAACATCGCCGCGGTTGATCGTTACCGTGCGGCAACGCACAACAAAGGTGTCATGAACGGCATCGATGCTGTCGCGATTGCTACCGGCAACGATTGGCGTGCAATTGAAGCCGGAGCGCACGCATTCGCTGCTGCCGAGGGCGGCTATCGGCCGCTATCGACCTGGGCTGTGGGTGAGGAGGGTGCACTCGAAGGCAGGATTCGCGTGCCACTGAAAGTCGGCATTGTCGGTGGCACGGTGGCGGCAAATCCGGCTGCGAGCATGTGCATTCGTATCACGGGCGTCGAGTCGGCGATCGAGCTCGCGGAGTTGATGGGCGCTGTGGGTCTCGCGCAGAACTTTGCCGCCCTCCGCGCTCTTGCGACAACCGGAATCCAACAAGGCCATATGCGGCTGCACGCGAGGAGCATCGTCGCGGCGGCGGGCGTGCCTGACGACAGAATCGATGAGGTCGTCGAGCAACTTGTCGCGGACGGAGACATACAGATCACCCGCGCGAGGGAGATCGCAACCGGTCTCGCTTCGCAACTTGCGGACGAAGACGAGCCAATGGGCATCGCCGCCGGCAAGGTGATTTTGCTCGGTGAGCACGCGGTCGTGTACGGCAAGCACGCGCTGGCACTACCGCTACCGGCGGCGGTTTCGGCAACGGTGCGCGAGTCGGAATCAGGCCTGTCACTGGCTGTCCCGGACTGGGGCCTGTCGCGAGTGATCGGCACGAAAGGGAGTGATATTGACGCCGCGATCCGCCTGATCCTGCGTGAAGTCGACATCGATCAGGATAACTTTGCGATCCGGATGCGATCGACGCTGCCACGAGCGATGGGCCTGGGGTCGTCGGCCGCTTTCGCCGTTGCGATCGTGCGGGCATTCGATGCCGCGTTCGAGCTCGGGCTCGATGACACGCGCATCAACGATATTGCCTTCGCGTGCGAGAAAATTGCGCATGGAACTCCTTCCGGAATAGACAACACTCTCGCGACCCACGCGCGGCCGATGCTTTTCCGCAATGTCGATGGGCTCGAGTTCAAGGAACTCGAGCTCAACGAGCGGCCACCTATCGTGATCGCCAGCTGCGACAGGGCAGGCAGTACTCATGAACAGGTCGCGGGCGTGCGGGTTCGCTATGACGACAGTCCTGAGTCTTATGCAGCAATTTTTGAGCAGATTGACGCACTCAGCACCGCTGGCGCAGCCGCTCTGTCAAAGGGGGACTACGAGGAGCTGGGACGCAACATGAATATAAATCACGGATTGCTCAATGCGATCGGGGTGTCGACGCCCGACCTCGAACAAATGATAGACATCGCGCGCGCGGCCGGCGCCGCCGGCGCAAAGTTGACAGGCGCAGGTGGCGGTGGTTCGATCGTGGCGCTGTGCCCGGACACAACCGAAAAGGTCAGCGCGGCATTGCGGTCCCGTGGATACCGGGTAATGGAATTGGCTGACGGCAGGGAAGAGTAATGAGCAGCGCAAGCCGGGTAGTTTCTTCGGAAGCCGAAGAGCTAATACTCGTCGACACCGATGATTGTGAAACAGGACACCTGTCAAAAGCCGATTGTCATGACGGCGACGGCGTATTGCACCGCGCTTTTTCGATATTCCTGTTCAACGGTGCCGGTGAATTATTGTTGCAGCAGCGGGCACCATCAAAGCGTCTGTGGCCGGAATACTGGTCCAACAGCTGCTGTAGTCACCCGCGTCGAGGAGAGTCGATGGAAACGGCGACGCGGCGTCGGCTGAGCGATGAACTCAACGCAGATGCGGAGCTCGAATTCGTCTACAAGTTTCGCTACCAGGCGAACTTTGGCGGCCTAGGTTCCGAACACGAACTTTGTCACGTGTATCTCGGCAGGTTGCAGCACGAGGTAACTGTGAACGACGAAGAAATCGCAGACATCCGCTTCATTGCAGCACAAGACGTTGCCTCAGAATTGTCGCGGGACCCGGACCGCTACACGCCGTGGTTCAAGCTGGAATGGGATGCGCTGACGGCAGACTACGGCGATACCCTGTCTGCCTATTCGAATGCCTGACTAGTGGCCCGGGCAGATCACCCGACGTAGCGATAATACTCGATACCGAGGTCGCTGAAATGCCGGTCGTCAGTTTGGCCGACCCGGTCAATCACGAATTCGTTGGCCGGCAGGATATCGAGATCCTTGGCGCGGCGCCCGCCGTGCAGGGCCTCGTACTGCTCGAAATTCAGATCGACAGCGTGCTGCATCGCGTCACCGAAGCCTATGGCCTTCGTGGCTTCGCGCCAGCCATCCGCCATGAAGAAGGGAATGACCTCGGCCGCATCGCCGCTGCCGTAGCCTAGCGTCAGGACTTCTTCACCAACGGCGAACCGATTTTCATCGAGCGCCTGTTCGAATCCAGCCGCCATCCATGCAGGCAGGGCTGCCGTGTAAAGGTTGCCGAGATCGAGCATGGTATCGCTGCCGAGAGCCAGCTTGTCGAGAATTTCGCGTCTGTAGTGCCGTGACGCGCGGAATGCTCCCAGCACAGCCATGGTCAGCGGATAGGCCTCGTATTGCAGGCGTTCGGGTTCAGCGAGCAGCGCAACCTGCGGCTTGGCAAGCATCTCCTCGTGCAACGCTTGCGCGTCGACGCCAGCCTCGTAGCAATACGACGCGAGTTCGGCCCGATCCGCAGTATTGCCCTGGCCGAGTGCGAACAGATAGGAAATCGCCCAGCCTGTTTCAGGCATGCGGCGGTAGGGACGATGCATAAATACGGTCTTCAGCGAGCGCAGGTACTCACTGGAGTTCAGGCTGCGTTTCTCGTACATGTCGGCGAGGGCATGCAGCGTCTCGTCGACATAACAGGTCGTCGAATACTTGCCGTTAAAAACCGGAAAGTCCTGAATGTGATGCGACTCGGAACGGTCCTGTCCGCAGAAGCGCACCATCGGCTTACGGAAATCCATGATGCGGTAGTCGGAGGCAGATCCGGAGCCGACGAGGTCGACGACAGCAAGCTTCGGGTCTTCTTCGAGCAGCATCGCGACGGCGCCAGCGCCCTGTGTTGGTTCGCCGCTCGAGCCACGCGCGTATTCTGCAATGTCGGCACACACAACAATTGCCTGCCCACCAGCGCCGTCGAGCGCAAGGTGACGAATGGCACCTTTCATGCCGTACACGCCGCCGAGGCAGGCATGCTTGAATTCAGGGACTTCGCAACTGCGTGAAATCGGTGGTTTGCCGCGCGCCTCCAGCGCTTTGTCGATCATGCCTTTGATGATGATTGCGCCAGCGGAGTTATCCGTGCTTGACTCGGTACCGAGGCCGAGGAATTTGATGCGTGTCGGATCGACGTCGTACTGGTCGATCAACCGCATAACGGACGTCGCGGCCATCGTGTAAACGCTGTGATTCGGCCCGCGCATGCGAAAGCTCCGGCCGACAACTTCGCGAATCTTGGGCCAATGGCTGCCGGTCCAGTCACACCAATCTTCGAGCCACACGCGGTACGGCGGCACGTAGGCGGCGAGACCTGATATTCCGATGGTTTTTCTGGTGGACTGGTTCATTGGCAAGACTTCACGTAGCCCGGGAATTCTAGAGGTCCGAGCCCCGCCGCTCAACTACTTATTCGACCCTGACCATATCACCCCGGGCAGGGCTTATGAACAATCGCCTGACGATGGAGAATTCTCGGGGTCTCGAAAGGTACAAGGGGCACGGCTCAGGGGGCAAAAGCGGCCATTGTCACCGCGCCAAGCATCGTCATCGTGAAGCCTGCCAGGTAAGAGACAGTCAGGACGATGTACTTCAGTGACGTCATGAAACGGCCCTGGCCGTACACCCGGCGCATCGAGATAAACAGGTACACGGGCACATAAAAGGACGCGGCGATGATGACCAATGTGCCGATCGCCACGGGAACGGGCAGCAAAGCTGTCAAACGGGAGAGGAGGATCTGCAGCACGAGTATCAGGAAGAAGAAAGCGTGGAAGTGGACGAAGAACAGCAGATGTTCGACATAATAGCGGCGGGACAGCGGATACAGCGCCTTCAGCACAAAGGCCATGAGCGGCAACAGCACGATCAGTGCGACGGGAATATTGTCCACCAGGTTTGACAGAAACTGGCGGCCGTTGTCCTTCCTGATCTCTTCGCATACGCTCAGGACCCGTTCCGGTGTAAGGCGCCGCTTCAGCCACTCTGGTCCGTCGATAGTGAAGTCATCGATCTCGCACGCGGTCTCGGCCGACCCGTCGTCATTGATTCGAATGTTGAAGCCGTCTTCGAGATCCTCGACCTCTTCCCGGGCTTCTTCCGGCACCTGCGCGCCGCTAACGACGATCCCGTCGGCGGCCAGCTCCTCCAACGCCTCTTCGGCCTGGCGCTGTTCCTCAGCCTCCTCCTGCGCGAGGGTGTCGGGGTCGTAGAAAATACCGAATGTCTCGCGGGGATTGAAAAAGGCGACGAGGAAGAACAGCAGGCTCAACACGAGGTACATGCGAAACGGAGGCATGTAACGGGCCCGGCGGCCCTGCAGGTAGTCGTGCGTCAACAGCCCCGGCTTGATCAGCAAGGGTACGAGCGTCTGCCACAGGCGGGAATCCAGTTCGAAAATGTCGCCGAACGCATCGCGAACGAGTTCCCACAGGCTGATGAGGCGATTGCTGCCGCGCTGACCGCAGTGGCCGCAATATTGTCCCCGCATGTGAGCGCCGCAGTTCAGGCATTCGGGCATTTCGCCTGACGGCAGTTCCTGAGAAGTGTCCTCGCGCAGGATGCGTTCCTGCCATACGATGTCGTCGCCGAATCGTTCGATCGCAGCTGCTTCGATATCGGTCGCGAGGCCGTCGACGAATTGTTCGAGCGCCTCGTCGTCCTCGAGCACGAACTGACAGGCTCTGCCCGGACGTCCATCCTCGTCCGTACCGATCGCGTACTGGTACACCTCCACCATCCCGGGGAGTTCCCGTGCGCGGTTTATCGGCTCTTCGATCCAGGTTTCGTAGTCGCCGATCGAGTCCGGGACCACGAAAACGCGGCTTTCATAGATGGGGCCGGAACGCGTCGACATACAGAGTCGTCAGCCTGCGGTCTTTTTCTTACGACTGACCTTTTTCGTGGCAACCTTCTTTCGTGGCGCCTGCTTGCGCTTTGCGGCCTTTTTTGCCGGCTTTGGCGACGGATCCTGTGCGGGTTCCGCCGTGGTGCGAGCCAGTTCTTCGGGCGCGAAGTCGTCAACGGCGAGCAGCGCGAATACCTTGTCGTGGTAGGCCTGCAGTTCGGCCGCTTCCTTCTTGCTGATGACTTCAGCCTGTGCAGCTTCGCCGATCTGCTGGCCCAGGTACTCTGCTTGAATCAGTCCTTCCTTGCGCGCCTGGCGCAGCCGCCGTTCGAGCGGCGCAAGTTCGATATTCAATCGCAGTGCTTCCTCGAGCAAGCCAACGGGATTTCCGGGCTCCACCGTCGTATACGCCTGTTCACTGAGCCGCTCACGCGCCTCGCCGGGAGTCGTCATCAGGTCGACGATCTTTTTGCCGAGCTCATCGGACGGCGCTGAATACGTGCGGCCGCGCGGGAATATGAACATGCGCAGAAAAGCGGCCGCCCAGCGGTTGGGCAGGTTCCTGAGGAAAGCATGCAGAGCTTCCTGGGCACGGTACATGAGTTTGCGCACGGACCATTCGACCAGCGGCAGATCGGTGGCACGCCGACCCTGGTTCTCGAAGTGCTTCAAGACACAGGAGGCGAGGTACATCGAACTCAATACATCGCCAAGTCGTGCCGAAAGTAGTTCACGCTTCTTGAGGTCACCGCCGAGTGTCAGCATCGCGAAATCGGATGCCAGTGCGAACGCCGCACTGTAGCGATTGATATTCTGGTAGTAACGACGAGTCGGCGTGTTGAGCGGAACACGGCTGAACTTCGCGTGGGTCAACGCGAGGAAAAATGAGCGGGCGACATTGCTGATTGCATAACCAACATGGCCGAACAATGCGTCGTCAAATTCGATCAGTCCGCGGTCGATGTCCTCATCGCCGGCGGCGGCCAGCTCACGCAGAACAAATGGATGGCACCTTATTGCACCCTGACCGTAGATGATCAGGCTGCGAGTCAGGATGTTCGCGCCTTCGACGGTGATTGCGATGGGCGCCGCCATGTAGCCGCGGCCGATATAGTTGTTCGGCCCCAGACAAATGGCCTTGCCGCCGTGTACATCCATCGTGTCTGCGCCGACCTGGCGACCTAATTCGGTGCAGTGGTATTTGAGAATGGCTGACGGCACAGCCGGCTTGTCGCCCTGGTCGATCGCACCTGACGTGACCGATACCGCAGCATTCATGATGTAACTGTGCCCGGCGATACGTGTCATGGCGTCGCCGACGCCCTCGAAATTTGCGATCGAGGTATTGAATTGTTTCCGGATGCTCGTGTAAGCGCCTGTTGCGTAGGCGGCTGCCTGGGCACCGCCCGCGGCACTCGACGGCAGCGTGATGGCACGGCCCACGGACAGCAGCTCGACGAGCATCTTCCAGCCCTTGCCCGCCATTTCCTGGCCGCCGATGATGTAATCGAGTGGCACAAAGACGTCCTTGCCCGATGTAGGGCCGTTCAGGAACGCGACTGTCATGGGGTCGTGACGGCGCCCGAAGGTAACTCCGGGCAGATCGGTCGGAATGAGTGCAGCCGTAATACCGTACTCGTCCTTGTTGCCGATCAGGTGGTCGGGATCGTAGAGCTTGAATGCGAGGCCGAGGACAGTCGCAACCGGCGCAAGCGTGATGTAACGCTTGTCCCAGTTCAGTTTTATTCCGACGATTGTCTTGCCGTTCCACCTGCCCTTGCAAACCACACCGCTGTCGATGATAGAGGCCGCATCGGAACCGGCTTGCGGTGACGTTAACGCGAAGCAGGGGATTTCTGTCCCGGCGGCGAGTCCAGGCAGGTAACGGTTCTTTTGCTCTTCAGTACCGTAGTGCAACAGCAACTCGGCTGGGCCCAGCGAATTCGGCACGCCCACCGTGGACGACGCCGTGGCGCTGCGGCTTGCGAGTTTCATGATGACGCAGGCGTTGGCGTAGGCTGAGAATTCGAGGCCGCCGTACTGTTTCGGAATGATCATCGCGAAGAATTTGTTCTCGATGATGAAGTCCCAGACTGCTTTCGGCATGTCGCCGTGCTTGTGGCAGATCTCCCAGTCGTTGAGCATCCTGCACAGCTCTTCGCACGGCCCGTCGAGAAACACCTGCTCCTCTTCGGAAAGCTCCGCGGCGGGATACGACATTAGCCGGTCCCAATCGGGCATTCCTGAGAACAACTCGCCATCCCACCAGATGCTGCCGGCCTCGAGCGCTTCACGCTCGGTATCCGACATCGACGGCAACATCTTGCGATAGACATCGAGTAACGGCCTGGTGATCTTCTCGCGGCGGAACTCGATCAGGTTCGGCACGATCATGACTCCGAACGCGGCCCACAGGACAAGCTTCCACAAAATTCCGCCGTCACCGAATATCGTGTATGACAGGACGGCGAGACCGGCAGCGATGGTCGAAGTGCGCAGGTCGATGCGTTGGTACGCGAGGAAAATGCCGCCGCCCACGAAGAGCAGCAGCCAGAACAGACTGACGACGAAACTGGACACGCGTTTTACTCCTGGTTCAGGGCCTTGCGGTCATCGGAAACACTATCACCGCGGAACGGCTCACGCCATCGAGCGCGTCACGTCATAGCAATGTCTCGATTGCGGCACGTTCCTCGCGGAGTTCGGCCTCGGTCGCGTCCATCCTGGAGCGACTGAAGTCATCAATTTCGAGTCCCTGGACTATTTCGTAGTTCCCACCGCTGCAGCGCACCGGGTAGGAATAGATGATGCCGGGCTCGATGCCATAACTGCCGTCGGCTGGAATCGCCATGCTGACCCAGTCGTCGCCGGGCGAACCGAGCACCCAGTCCCGCATGTGATCGATTGCTGCGGAAGCTGCGGATGCTGCCGAGGAGGCCCCACGAGCCTTGATAATAGCCGCGCCGCGTTGCTGCACGACAGGAATGAATTCCTCCTCAACCCAGGCCGAATCGACGAGTCCGCTCGCCGGGTTACCTGCCACGCTGGCGTGACTGATGTCCGGATACTGCGTAGCCGAGTGGTTGCCCCAGATAGCCATGCAGCATATATCGCTGACGTGGCTGCCGGTCTTCGCGGCGAGCTGTGCGGTCGCCCGATTGTGGTCGAGGCGCGTCATGGCAGTGAATTGTCCGGCGTCGATATCGGGCGCGTTGCTACTGGCGATCAGCGCATTGGTATTGGCCGGGTTACCGACGACGAGCACGCGAATATCGCGACTGGCGTGATCGTTGATGGCCTTGCCCTGCACCGAGAAGATGGCGGCATTGGCCTCGAGCAAATCGCCACGCTCCATTCCGGGCCCACGCGGTCGTGCGCCTACGAGCAGGCCATAGTCGCAGTCCTTGAACGCAACATCGGGGTCGTCGGTGGCGACGACGCCGGCAAGCGTACTGAAAGCGCAGTCGTCCAGTTCCATGCAGACGCCCTGCAAGGCGTCGAGCGCGGCTGGAATCTCGAGCAACTGCAGGATGACCGGCTGGTCATCGCCAAGCATCTGGCCTGAGGCAATTCGAAAGGCGAGCTGGTAGCCGATCTGGCCAGCAGCGCCGGTGATGGTGACACGAACGGGTGATTTCATTTTAGTTTCCCTGTGAGCCGGTTCCTACAAGTGCGGTCGTCCTGGAAGTCGCAGTAAACAGGTTCACTACAACACTCAGGGGCGGCGATTCTAGCACCCGTACGGAGGTCGCGGCATCGGGAACAACCGAAACTAGGACGTGAGTATCCTAGTCACCGGGAATAGTGCGGCGAGGCATCGGCATGAGTCCCTCCGCGCCCGGAAACGACTCTTTGAGAAGGTCGCGCTCGGTTTTTGCGGCTTCCAGCAGGCCCTGCTGCTCCAGTTCCAGGATGCACGCCAGCCAGTCATTCGGATCCTCGGTCTCTGATTCTTCGCAATAGCGCTCCACAGCAGCGTCGCTGGCCAGTCCGACGGTCGGGGCAAATTGCGTCAGTGAATCGACCGACTCCTGATTGCTGCCTGTCTGCAGGCGGGCACGGTTTTCGGCGTCGCGCAGAAGTTGCCCGTCATCCTGGCCTGCTTCCGATACAGCCTCCTGCTTTTCTGCGCGCACGCGGTCCGATCGTGGTGTGTCCGAGCTTTTCGCTCTCGCAGCCGGAGCGGCCATGCCTCCCGTGGCGGGCAAGGACACGACGGCGTCTTCTGACTCCTTCACTGCTTCGGCCGGCGCTTCCGGCAGCGACTGCGCCGGCGGCGCCAAATCGGATACCTCGAGCACAATTGCCAGACACAGGCCGATCGTCGCTACCCATGCGGCTGGCCGCAGCCAGGAGATATTCCGTACGTATCCCGGCTTTGCTGCCTTGCGGGCCTCGTTGAGCACGACATGGTCAAGGTGCTCGGGCGTGCGCTCGTTCGACAGGTCTCGATAGGTCCTCGAAACCACAGGATCGCTCAATTCGTCCTGATTTCGTCGCTCGTTACTCATGTTTTCTCCGAGGGCTCATCGATCGCCGCACGCAACTTCCTGACGGCATAGCGCAGGCGACTTTTTGCCGTCTCATGCTTGCAGTCCGTAATCGAAGCGATCTGGTCGAGGCTGAGCCCAGCCTCTTCGTGCAACAGGAATACATCGCGCTGCTCTTCCGGCAGTGTTTCCAGCGCGGCTTCGAGACGGCGCCGGGCGAGGCTCTTCTCGGTGAGCATGTCAGGTTGCTCGCCCGCGTCGGGCTGGGAGTCCGGTTCAACATCCGCGGTATTCGCATGACGTTTGTTGCGTCGTACGTAATCGATGAAACAGTTGTACGCAACGTGGTACAGAAAAGTCGTGAATTTCGCCGTGGGCCGGTAATTCTCGCGGGTCTTGACGATCTTGCCCCATACTTCCTGGAAGACGTCCTCAGCGGCGGCCGGGTTTCTGCACAGCCTCAGCAGGTAGCGATACAGCGCGTCATTGTGGCGCCGGTAGAGAAGCTCGAATGCCGACACGTCGCCGTCGCGGTACCGCAGCATGAGGGCACTGTCCTGGGGCTTGTGCTCCATCCGGGGAGCATAGGCGACGCCTACCGAATTCGAAAGCGTAATACCGGCGGTGGCAGTTGCAAGGGCGCGGGCCACGGTCATGGACACGGCCTCTGCGGCTGGCACGGCAGGTCACCGCAATCTCGCTTCGCGTCGGTGGAGATTCCATAACTCATTGATTTACAAGTTAACAGTGTGAACTCGATACCTCTGTAAACGGCTCATTGAGGCGTATCGGGTTAGAAAAACCGTCGGGAGGGCTTGCAAACTGAATTTCTAGTGTTATAGTCAACTATAACACTAGCTCACTAGCCCGAGTCGGAGCCCGGTCATGAAATCACGCGTCGCCCAGTATATGAATGAAATCGTGAGTATCTCGATCATGATACTCATGGCAGTCGCACTGATTGGGAGCCAGATGACCACTGGAGCCGCTGCTGACAAAGCAGCGAAGAGAGTTGAGTACGTCATCGTGGTCGCACCCGGCAATGACTGATCAAGTGTTTTTCCCGACGGGTTCATTTTCCGTCACCAAGGCGAGTAAAGTAGCGACGGAGTCGTTGCGCCGGCCCGCGATAGCAGGCCGGCGCCTTTTTATAGTTGCGGAATGCGTCTTACTTCCAGGCGCCAGTAACGTTGGCGATTAGCGGGGCCTCGATGGATCCGAAGTGGAGTGAAGATTTACCGATTTATCGTCAGCTGCGCGATCGCGTAGTGGCGATGATTCTCGAAGGTGTTCTTGGTGATGGTGACGCTTTGCCGTCGGTGCGTAACGTCGCCGCTGAGTATCGGCTCAACCCTCTGACTGTATTGAAAGGCTATCAGGAACTGGTTGACGAAGACCTCGTTGAAAAGAAGCGCGGTCGCGGCATGTTCGTCACCGAAGGCGCACGGCAGCGCTTACTCAAAGATGAACGACGACGCTTCATCGAAAAAGAATGGCCGCGAGTGCTGGAAACGATCAACAGGCTCGGTCTCGATGCATCGGAATTGCTGGCAGCTGACAAATCTTCCGGAAATACAGGGGGCGACGATGACTAGCCTCGTTAAAGCTCACGGAGTGTCGAAGCACTTCGGTAATGTTTGTGCTGTCGACGACGTCAGTTTCGAAATCAAGAAGGGCAGGATCATGGGCCTCATCGGTCCCAATGGTGCGGGCAAGACGACACTGCTCAAGGCGCTTCTCGGACTAACTGACTGCGACGGTGAACTTTCGGTGCTGGGTCTGGATCCATTTCGCCAGCGCAAGGATCTCATGCGGAATATCTGTTTTATCGCCGACGTGGCCGTTCTTCCCCGCTGGATTCGCGTCTTTCAATTGCTGGATTTCGTCGAGTCGACGCACCCGAACTTCTCGCGCGACAAGGCCGAGGCATTGCTGGAGAAGACCAACGTCAGCGCGCGCAGGGATTCCCGGGTTCGGGAGTTGTCCAAGGGCATGGTGACCCAGTTGCACCTGTCAATCATTGCGGCGATAGACGCCAGGTTGCTTATTCTTGATGAGCCGACGCTCGGTCTCGACATTATTTTCCGCAAAGAGTTTTACGCGAACCTGTTGTCGGATTACTTCGACGAGGAACGCACGATCCTGGTTACGACGCATCAGGTCGAGGAGATCGAAAACATTCTGACCGACGTCATGTTCATCAACGAAGGACGTATTATTCTCGATACGACCATGGATTCGCTGGCGGATAGCTATGTCGAGCTGATGACGTCCGGCGAGCAGGCAAGCAAGGCCCGGAATATGGGCCCGATCGCCGAGCGCGATATTTTCGGCAAATCGGTAATGCTGTTTGAAAGGCCAGACCGTGGCCGGCTTGGAGAGCTGGGTGAGCTTCACACCCCATCAGTTGCCGACCTGTTCGTTGCCAAGATCAAAGGAGCGGCAGCATGATTGCGAATCAAATTCCCTTGATCAGGCGCGAACTCTGGGAGCATCGCTCGATTTTCGTCACTCCCATCGTGATCGGCCTTATTCTGTCTCTCGGTGTGCTCATGACCGAAGGCATGTTGACTGCCCACACAGCGGAGGTCGATATCGGGATTGCCGCCGCATCAAATCTCCCAGACGAGTCGCACCGCAGCGCGGTGATCAATGGCCTGCTCTTCATACCCAGCGTCATCATTCTGATCGGCATGTCGATATTGGTGATCTTTTACAGTCTCGACGCCCTGTACGCCGAGCGCAAAGACAAGAGCATTTTGTTCTGGCGTTCTCTTCCGGTGACCGATGCGGAGACCGTCATCTCCAAGGCATTGACAGCAGCGCTCGTAATCCCGCTCATATCATTTGTGGCAATCATTGCAACACAGTTGATATCGATGATTCTGACGAGCATCTGGATCATGATTGAAGGCGGTAACGCCATTCATTTGATCTGGGAGCCAGCGTCCCTCGTTAGCTTGTGGGCGGCCACCCTGGCAGGCATGTTGATGTTGTCGCTTTGGTTTTCGCCGTTCCTGGGGTGGTTCCTGTTCGTGTCGGCATTCGCCAAGCGCATGCCGTTATTGCTTGCAGCCTTGCCCATCATCATGCTGCCTATGCTCGAAAACTGGATATTTGGATCGAAAATATTTTTCGAAGCTTTTTTGCTCCGAACAGTCGAACCCGTTCGCGACGCTGCCGAGACGGCCAAAGCCAGTTTCCAAATTTCTGAAAATTTGCGCGTATCGTCCTTTATCGCTGATCCCTGGCAAGCGATCGATTTCGCCAACTTCTTCGCGAAACTCGACTTGTGGGCGGGTCTCATTGTGAGCGCGACATTCATCACCGCAGCCGTCTACGTGAGACGTTACCGGGACGAGTCTTGAGCCGTAACTACGGCGGCTGAGTGCTGATGCCGTGCTTGCGTAATTTGCCACGAAATTGGTGATAGCTCAGGCCGAGTAAGTCCGCGGCGAGTTTTTGGTTGTAGCGCGCCTTCTCCAGTGCAGCGCTAAGAAATTCCTGCTCTGCATCGTTCAGTCGATCGGTCAGCCGCATGGGCAACAGTGGCCGGCGCCGGCGCGGCTTCGGTGTCGTCGGGGGCGACTGCGGTACGGCCAGCCGAAACGGCGAGTCGAACGGATCGAAGGCGATCTCGGTGATTGGTTTCCCGGGATCCGTCTCCCGATAGACGGATCGTTCGATTGTGTTCTTGAGTTCTCTAACGTTGCCGGGCCAGTCATACCGTAACAATGATGACGAGGCGCGCGGGCCGAACCCGGGAAACAGCTCTCGTCTGAGTTCACTCGCCATATTGATTGCGAATGCATAAGCGAGCGGCAAAACATCCTCGACACGTTCCCTCAGTGGCGGCACCGTTATGACATCAAACGCGAGCCGGTCAAGCAGGTCCTGACGAAACTGATTGTTCGCTGCGAGCTGTCGCAGATCGGCGTTTGTCGAGCCGACGATCCGCACGTCGACACGCAAGGTTTCGTTACCGCCAACGCGTTGTATCTCACCGTATTCGATGACGCGCAGGATCTTTTCCTGCATTCGCGGCGTAATCGAGGCGAGTTCGTCGAGAATCAGCGTGCCACCGTCCGCGCGTTCGAAGTGGCCGATATGCGTTTTGACGGCCCCGGTAAATGCGCCTGCCTCATGGCCGAACAGCTCCGATTCCAGGATTGACTCGGTTAACGCCGCACAATTGACTTTGACGACGCTGGCCTCCCAGCGCTCTGACAGGTAGTGCAGGCGGGAAGCAATCAGCTCCTTGCCCGTACCCCTTTCGCCGACGACAAGAACGGGCTTTGACAAGGGCGCCGCGCGGGAGACGTGCTCGAGCATTTCGAGGAAGACCGGAGCCTCGCCAATAATTTGTTGCGATGGTCGATCTGTGTGCATTGGCTCAGTTGACTACAAAGTGTGCAAAAATGCTACTAGTTAGTGAAAATAACCACCTCCAGCGCCCCGTGATGACAGCCGTCAACACGAAGTTATTGTTAAAAATCAGTCTGTTATGGCGTGATATGGGCGGTTGGCACGGTTGCTGCAGAAGTACTAGAGACATTCACCCCGCAAGAGGAACCAACATGGGTATTTTCACGAGATTCAGTGACATCGTGAACTCCAACATCAACGCGATTCTCGACAAGGCAGAAGACCCTGAAAAGATAGTGCGGCTGATGATCCAGGAAATGGAGGACACGCTGGTTGAGGTCCGCTCGGCGGCCGCCAGATCGATCGCGGACAAGAAAGACCTCAATCGCAAGCTCGAGACCCTGGATACTGAGGTCCGGGACTGGGACGACAAAGCCGAACTCGCCATGCGCAAGGGTCGTGAAGACCTGGCAAAGGCGGCGCTGGTCGAAAAGTCACGGGTACAAGCTGCCGTCGACGCGATCAAGGCAGACTATGTTGCGGTGGACGATGGCCTGGCCAAGCTCAATGAAGACATTGCACGGCTTGAGGCGAAGCTCGCCGATGCCAAGGCACGGCAGAAAGCGCTGCTCTCGCGACACAAGACTGCCAACAGTCGATTGGCCGCCCGCAGGAAGATTCATGACTACAAGATCGACGATGCGATGGTCCGCTTCGAGCAATACACGCGACGCATCGATGACGTCGAGGGCCGGATAGAGGCGTACGACCTCGGTTTGCCCAAAGACCTCAATCATCAGTTTGCCAGCCTGGAAGCCGAGGAGTCCGTGCAAAAAGAGCTCGACGAGCTGAAGCAGCGGATCTCCGGGGATCACAAGCAGGCGGTAGAGGCGGAGTAGGCGATGATGGACGGACTTCTCGCTCTTGCAGTCGTTCTTTTCCTGACGGTCCTGGGACCGTTGATCGTCATCTTCTACTTCATCACAAAGTGGAAGCAGGCACGTGAAATATCCGGTGATGATGAACGCATGCTCGAGGAGCTGTGGGAACTGTCGCAACGTCTGGACGACCGCATTGAAACGCTGGAAAGAATCCTCGATGACGAACCATTACACAGGAGAAAAGAATGAGTCAGGGCGCTTGGAATATCGACTACGGACCGTTTCAAGGCTTTTACCGGGATCGTGAGAACGGCTGGATATTCGGTGTGTGCGCCGGCCTCGCGGACCGCTTCAATTTGCAGGTCAGTGCAGTGCGGGTCATCGCAGTTATCAGCTTGCTGATATTTTTCTGGCTAACTGCGGCTATTTACGTTGCCGCAACGTTGCTGATTCGTGAAAAACCGTTGATTTACTCCGGTGAGCACGCCGAGAATGACTTCTGGCGTCGCTATCATCGAGACCATTGGAGGCAGCAATGAGCACTTATGCGTCGATGCCGAACCGTCGCTTCCACCGCAATGCCGACAAGGCAATGCTGGGTGGTGTTTGTGCCGGTATTGCGGACTACTTCGGGTTCAACCTATGTGTGACTCGCATACTGGCATTAATTGCCTTCTTCGCCATGCCGTTGACTTTCATTGCCTACCTGGCGCTGGTCGTGTTGATTCCGAGTGTGTCGGTTAAAGACTATCCGCAACCGGCTGATCCGGCATTTCGCAAGGCCGTGCGCTCGTCGCCCACCCAGACCATGAGTGACGTACGCAGCCGCTTCAAATCGCTCGACCGGCGTCTCGCGCGGCTCGAAAAATACGTCACATCGTCGCGCTATCAGCTCGATCGCGAGTTCGATCGCCTGAAAGACTGATAGATTGACAACGGAGGGATGCGTCTATGAACACAATGTTTTACGTCGTGTGTATCGTTGCTATCGTGCTCGCCGCAAACACGGTGCAGCAATACTTGAAGTTGCGGCACCGGAAAGAAGAAAAAAACGTGGTTGCGGAGGAGACGCAAGCACAGCTCGACAAACTCGAGGAACGAATCCAGGTACTCGAGAGGATCGTGACTGAAAACAAGTTTGATCTCCGGCAGGAGATCAACAAGCTCTAGGGCAAGACCGGCCCGTCTTTCGCAGGTACCGTTGGTCGAAGTTACTCTGATTTATTCTCGGCTCGCGCAGCGTTGTACGCGCGCACCTGCTGATTCCACTGTTCGCCAAACAGAAACTTCTCCTCATTGGCGGCATCGAAACGTTTCGCCAACAGGTCGTCCCGACGCTTGAGGGTTTCGTCGTCGGGGCTATCCATGGCTGCGGCGGCTGCTGCTTCTGCCTGTTCAATGCAGGTCAAATATTCGTCGACAGCAGCGAGAAAGCTCTTGACCGATGACTGTGCGGCAATCATGTCTTCCTTTGCCGCAGTTGTACCGTCTGGCAGGGTCGGCCGTTCCGGATAGTCGCAGGCAATCGATATAGCAGGCACAGAGAGAATGGCAGACACAACGAGGAATTTGATGAGATTCTTCATGGATTCACTTTTTGACAAGAGGGCGGGCAAATACGGCTCACCGGCCCGGTTAGTTAGGCCGCTTATTTAAGCATGATGCTTTCGATGAGTGAAGCCGGATCTAACTTGCTGATTTGCATGAATTGAAATGCGGATGTAGGCAAAAACCTCAGGCAAACAAGGCGCGATGTGTATCTGTTCCCTCGGCTTGTGCCAGCAACAGCTCGAGGTAGCTGTCGGAGCTCATTGGGTCGCCGAAGAGTAAACCCTGCACGTAGGTACAACCGAGCGTCTGCAGGAATGCCAGCTGATCCTCGCTCTCGACGCCCTCAGCCACCACGTCCATATTCAGATTTCGACCCATCTGAACAATGGTACTGACGATCGTGGCATCGTCGGGATTCGTAGCGACATGGCGCACGAAGGATTTGTCGATCTTCAACGTGCTTATCGGAAATTGTTGCATTGCGCTCAGCGACGAATACCCGGTGCCAAAGTCATCAATCGCAAGATGCAGCCCCAGTGCATACAACTGGTCGAGCAACTTGATCGTACGCTCCGGGTTTTCCATCAGCGTGGTCTCAGTGATTTCCAACTCCAGTGATGTTGGCGATACCTCGTAGCTTCTCAGGATTGAACGGATTCTCTGGGCGAAGTTCTTCTGACGAAGCTGTTTGAGCGACAGGTTCACCGACACGCGGCCGGGCGACGACACCGAGCGTTGCCAGTAGCGAAAATCTTCGCAGACTTTGTCGAGTACCCATTCACCGATTTCGATGATGAGGTTTGTCTCTTCCGCGATCGGAATGAAATCGGACGGCAATATCATGCCGCGCTCGGGCAACTCCCAGCGGACCAGCGCCTCGGCTCCAAAGACCTCGCCAGTTTCGAGATTGTATTTAGGCTGATAGTGAACCAGCAATTCATCGCGCTCGAATGAACGCTTCAGTTTGCTCTTGGTCATCAGCCGCTCGACGGCGGCCTCATTCATGTCGGGCACATAATACGAGAAGACGTTACCGCCTGATTTCTTCGCGTGGTACAGCGCAGCATCGGCATTGCGAATCAGATCGATGACGTTCGGTGCGTCCTTGGGGTAGTACGCAATACCCATGCTCGCCGTCATGAAGACTTCATGACCCTGCACAAAAAACGGATCTGCCAGCCGGTCAAGCAATTGTTTGGCCAGGACGTCTGTCTGTTTTCTGCCGGACTCATCCGGTCCAATTCCGTCGATGATGACCGCGAACTCATCTCCGGCCAGGCGGCCGATTATCGAGTCCTGGGGTAGCGCTGTCGTAAGCCGCTCAGCAACCGTTTCCAAGGTGGTATCGCCCGCAAGGTGACCGAACGTGTCATTGATCTCCTTGAAACTATCGATGTCTATATAGAAGAGGCACAAGGACCTGGCGCCACGTCTTGCTCTCGCAATTGAACGCTGTAGCAAGTGCTGGAATTGCATTCGATTGGGGACCTTGGTCAGCGCGTCTATACGGGCAAGGTAGCGAATTCGCTTTTCCGCACGCCGCCGCTCCGTGATGTTCTGTGCGGCGTAGATACGATCTCCGGACTCGGCCTCCATACCGCCGAGAAACGAGCAGGTGTAAGAGATCGGGATCGATTCGCCGAACTTGCTTTCGAACAGCGCTTCGCGTGGCAGTCCGGATGGAGAATCGTCGACCAGCGTGCCGCTCTTACGCGTGTTCACGACAAAGTCGATCGGCATTCCAACAAGTTCAACCGCGTCGTATCCCAGGAGGTGAGATGTCGCCTTATTGACTCGCTTGATTTTGCCGTCCCGCGACGTGACGATGATAGCGTCATTCATGCTGGACAGGATGCTGTCTACGTAGTCACGCGAAATCGTCGTCGTCTTGAGTTTGTCACGCATGTCGTTGAAGACGGCCGCCAATTCTCCGAGTTCGCCGGGCCTCACCTCCAGCGGCTCGCCGAAGTCCGAGTCGCGCAGCTTCTCTGCTTCACGTTTGAGTTCACGAATGCGTCTGGTCTGATAACGCGCAACGAGCCAGATGGCGATGCCCGAGACAAGCATAACGGCCGCGGCCAGCCCTTCGATCCAGGCAAAACCGCCAGCGCCGCCGCGCATGCCGCCCGCGAGTGCGGCCGGGGCGGTGGTCATCAGCGCCACAACGGCGCCGGCTGCGCAGCCAAGCGTTGTCAGGATTTGCGGGAATCGAGGAAGTTTACTGCCGATCATCGACCTGTCTGCTCTGGCAGGCCGCCGAATCCGTTACGGACCGGCTGTCAGACCTGTTCTTAATTATTTGGGCAGTTTAACACCCACGGGAAAAACGCGGCCAGATTTTTACAACTTGGAAAAAAATTAATTAGCGACGGTTTGGCTCGCTCGCCACGATTAGCTGTCCGATTGGCGCTTCTCGACAAACTCCATGGGCTCAGGCTGTCCGGTTGTCTTCATGATGCCCTCCACGACGGCACCTTCGGCGACTGCGATTGCCTCGCCCGACACGGTACCGGTGATTCGCGCGGTATCGGAAATCTCGACGCGCCCGCGCGCGATGATGTCTCCCTCGACATGCCCTGCGATAATGACATTGCCTGCACGAATAGTGCCCTTCCACAGCCCGCTATTTGCGAGCGTGATCGTGTGTTCGATATCACAATCGCCATCGATTTCACCGTTGACCTGGAAATCGCAATTGCCGGTGATAGTGCCGGTAATCTTGCAGCCTTCGCTGATCAACGTGGCTGCGCCGGAGGAACGATCGCGTAAGCGTCGCAAGTGAGACTCATTCATTTTTGCCAGGGACTCGAAACGTCGGAAGACAGTGCGCATAGTACCCGCAGTTGCGCGACTTTGTCAGTCATCTGCGGGCTATTGCGGGCACTAACGCGTTACTTCTCGTGATAACCGTAGCCGATAGTCTCGATCGTAACGAGCACGCTGCCCTCGAAGACAAGGCGCCGCATCAGTTTGCGCGGTCCGAAATTGTAGACGTATTCGGTAACCACGACCTCGGTGGCCAGGGTGCCGAAGCCCGGGTGCCGATGGTAGGTATTGCTTCCGCGCGGCCTGTACAGACGATAATCGAAAGCGCGAACGGTGTGGCCAATATGCCGCACCGATGCCGGCTGTCCGCAAATCGCCAGGACCTGTTGCTCGTGCATGCCGTCGCGAACGAGCTTCGAGCCGCAACGAAATGCGTGCGCCGATTCGCTCATGATCAGCCCGACAATGACTATTGCCAGTACGAGTAGCAGTTTGGATAAGCGATGAATCATGAGCCGCCTGATATATTCGCCGATCTGGGTGGGGCTGTCCCTCTATCTTAGTCCAATCGGGCGCGCCGTGCTGTCGGCCTTATGTCATTTGATACGCGCTCATCGGGAAAGTTCGTTAGCGATTAATGCCGGGTCGCGCGATCGAATTGCGCTTATGGTAAAACGCTGGTTGTGAATCAGGCATTCGACCAGCGCCTCGGCGCCCTGCAGGCCAGTTCCGACTTTTCGATCGGCGGCGGTCTCAGGGGTATCGAGAAGGAATCCTTGCGCATCGATGCAGGCGGCTATCTTGCGCAAACTTCGCATCCATCGGGGTTGGGTTCTGCTCTGACGAATCGGTTCATCACAACTGATTTCTCAGAGGCGTTGCTGGAGTTCGTGACGCCGGCGCTGGAAAGTACCTGGGAGGCGTTGCAGGCGATTTGCGACATCCATCAGTTCACATACCAGCAACTGGGGGACGAATTACTCTGGGCGGCCAGCATGCCCTGTCGAACGCCGGGAGATACAGAGATACCGTTAGCGTATTACGGCAATTCGAACGTCGGGCAGATGAAGACAGTCTACCGGCGTGGTCTGGGTCACCGCTACGGTCGCCCGATGCAGACAATCGCGGGCGTACATTTCAACTACTCGCTACCGGAGTCCTTTTGGCCTGCATACCGTGAGAGCCTCGGTTGTACGTCGGACGACGCCGGTTTTCGTTCAGAACATTACCTGGGCCTGGTGCGCAATTTTCGACGATACGGCTGGATTGTTCTGTACTTGTTCGGGGCGTCGCCCGCGTTGTGCAAATCGTTCGGTGGCGCTGATGCGTTGCATATGCCGGCGTTGAACGACGAGACCTATTTTCAACCGTTCGGCACGTCGCTACGTATGAGCGACCTCGGCTACAGCAATCAGACGCAGGCCGGAATTTCAATATCGCTGAATCGGCTCGACGAATACATCCGTGATCTGAGCGCCGCGATTCGGACGCCGGAGCCAGCCTACGAGAAGATTGGCGTCGTGGTTGACGGCGAGTACCAGCAGCTGAATGCGAACAAACTGCAGATCGAAAACGAGTACTACAGTGCGATTCGTCCGAAACGCGTAGCTGAATCGGGTGAGAGGCCGACAGCCGCATTGCGCCGTGGCGGCATCGAATACGTCGAGATTCGCTCGCTCGATATCAACGTATTCGATCCCGCCGGCATCAATCAAAATACGATGCGGTTCATGGAGGCATTCCTGATCTACTGCCTGCTTGAAGACAGTCCGCCATTCGATACGGCAGCCTTCGCGGAATCGCAGCTCAATCACTCTTTAACGGCAATTCGCGGGCGGGAACCGGGGTTGATGTTGCAGCGTAGCGGAGTGCCGGTGTCACTGCACGATTGGGCGAGTGAGATTGTCGACAAGGTCGGGGCTGTCGCCGAGCTTGTCGATCGTCATGAAGAAGACGACAGTTACCGTGAAGCTGTGGCTTTGATGGCTTCCCTGGTCGATAACCCGGATAGCACGCCCTCGGCACGAACGCTTTACGAACTTCGCGAAGCGGATTGCAGCTTCTTTGAGTTCGCGTTCGAGGTGGCACGGGGACATAAGGCGTACTTTCAGTCGATTGCATCGATGCCGGAGGACCGGGCCAGGGAGTTGGAGGACGAGGCGAGACAGTCTGTCCAGCGACAGCGCGACATTGAAGCTTCCGACTCGATCGAATTTAAGGAATACCTGGCGCGTTACTTCGCATCAGACTAAGTCAGAGCGATACTTCAACACGGCGATTCCCCGTTTAAACGGGCTGTTGACCGCGTATGCGCGCAATTTTCCCCAGGTCCATGTGCGGTTCGTCACAATTTGGCGTGACGACGGTGTGACGGCTTGGTCAATTTAACTAAACTTAAGACCACTTCGCCCTTGTTAGCGACGGACGCAGCACATGTTCAAGACCCTGATTTTCGGCTTTTTGTTGGGCATCGTCGGCACGATTGCAGCAATCTACTACCTGCCGGTCGTCGACCAGTATCGTGAGTCATCGATCATCACGGTGGCGCCCAATGGTGGCAACACCGAGGCGTTTCACATGAATATCCCGATGGATCGCATCATGATCGGGGCGCCAGACCAGGCTGAGCCGGTGCCTCCCGGGCTGGAGTGGCCTGACGGTGAAGCATTCTCCGGTCTGCACGCCGAGCTTTTCAAAGTCCGGAATGCTGACGATATGGTCATTGGGGTCGCCAGCCGCGTTGCCTCCGAGAGCGAGGAATTTGGCGACAGTATCGAATGGGTGGTGCATCTCCCCGCACGGGGCACATTGCATATATCCATTCCGCCGGAAGCCGTCGACGGAGACAGCAGGGTTGGCACGCTGCGCGCCGGGACGCGCGAATTCGGCACGATGCATGGCAGGGTCAGTGAACGCTGGGTTGCCAATACGGATGACGAAGACGAAGACGCGCCCGACGGCCGAATCGAACTCGAAACGATTCTTGTCGGCGAATTCGCCGACGAAGAACAGGAGGAGACGTCATGATCCGTCTTCTCATCGCGTTGGTTGTCGGTGTGGTCCTGGGCGCTATCGCAGCGGCTGCACTGCTCTTTTATAACCCGCTCGCGGCAAGGAATAAATTGTCACCGTTGTCTGTCAGCGACCAGGAAATCATCAGCCTCGCGTATTCGGCAGTTGCGCAGGATGCGATCGTCTATACCAATGACGGCGAATCGCGGGTGCACCCGCGCCCTGTCAAGGTACAACAGTTGTGGGAAGCGCCAATTCGGCGAACCGATGTACTCGTTACCGTGTTGTCGGACAGCCGTAACAATCCGGCGGGTATCGGTATCAAATTCATGTCCGACTCTGAACAGACCCGTCTCATCAACGGCGATGCGCTTGTCGACAGTGCCTGGCATATCGTCTTGCCGGAGCGCGGTAGCTTGTTCGTGTCTCAGACCGAAAACTACTGGAATTTCCTGCGGCAGATCGTGGTGCCCGCCTACTGGAGTTCCGGTGACAGCTGGAAAGGAATGTGGCATGGCAACACGACCATCGGTCCCGGGGCGCTCGGTACCGCCCGAGTGTGGGGTGGTTACGGCGAATTTGCCGGCCTCGATTCGGAGGCGGTCGAAGCAATATCAGCGCGTGCCTACTCGGTGGCGGAAGGACCTGTCGCCATGGAAGGAAGCCTGACGATCGAGGTTGCCAATCGGGTCGAATCGCAAGCGGCCGAGCTAGTCACGAATTAAGACTCTCGACCTGCGCGAGGTCCCGCAACTGAGTTCCTGAATCCGCGAGACGTTGCGGATCTATAACCATGCGTGCTGCGATCAGTGCTTTCGATTGAACAAAGTCACGCGGCGCATTGACCGCATCGCACGCGATCAACCGGCCTGCGCGCAAGTACAGGCAGGAAAACGAGGCCGCTTGCGGGTCACCGCGCACCACTACGTCATCGTAACCGTCCGAAATCCCTGCAATTTGAAGTTTCAGGTCGTACTGATCCGACCAGAACCAGGGCACCTGTGCATAGGCGGTGTCTTCACCGCAGATATTGGCAGCGGCTGTCTTCGCCTGTTCCAGCGCATTGTGCACGGATTCGAGCCGGAGCCGCCGGCCATAAATACTGTTGGGATGAGAAGTACAGTCGCCGACTGCGAATATATCGCCATCCGAGGTTCGGCAGTGGTCGTCGACGACGATGCCGTCTTCCACGTGCAGGCCGGCCGCCGTGGCAAGTTCGGTGTTAGGGACAATGCCGACGCCAATGACGACGGTATTTGCGGATATCGTTCGACCATCACTGGTTTGAACGGCCTGGACCCTGTCGTTGCCGACGAACGATTCGAGCCCCGTTGAAAGCAGCAATTCGACCCCGTGCCTCTCGTGCTGTGCCTGGTAGAAGTCGGACACGGCAGGCGACACGACGCGGCTCATGACCCTGTCGGCCATCTCGAGAACCGTGACATTGCGACCCAGCTGGCGGGTAACGGCGGCGACTTCAAGCCCGATGTAGCCGGCGCCGACGATAACGACATCTGCCGCGACGTCCAGGTCGCTGCGGATGCGATCGACGTCATCGATCGTCCGCAGGTAATGCACCCCATCCAGGTTGCTGCCTTCGACGTTCAGTGGACGTGGCCGCGACCCCAGCGCGAGGACGAGCTTGTCATAGTCGACCCTGTCACCTGAGGCAGTCTCGATGTTGTGATCTGCGTGGTGAATGGCCGCTATCTCTGTGTTCAGGCGAACCTCGACGGCCGGTTCGTCGTAGAAATCGGGTGGTTTGAAATGCAGGCGCTCGGCCGGCAGTTCGCCGGCCAGGTACTTCTTCGATAGCGGTGGGCGCTGGTAGGGCAGCCAGCTTTCTTCGCCGATGAGTACGATATCGCCATCGAACTGTTTTTGCCGCAGTGTCGCTACGACCTGTCCGGCCGCATGACCGGCGCCGGCGATGACCACTTTCTGTGCCACTGTCCTGTCCCGGCGTTCGTTTCAGACTGGCTGCAGCGGCCAGAGTATCGGTAACAAGATCATCACGGCGATGAACACGACGATCGTCAGCGGCACGCCAACCTTGAGATAGTCAACAAAGCGGTAACCGCCAGGGCCCATCACCAGGATGTTCGCCGGGTGCGAGATCGGACTCGTGAAGCTGGCCGACGCTGCCATCGCGACCGCCATCATCGCCGTTTCCGGCGCGAATCCCATGTCCCCCATTGCGGATAGCACGATCGGTGACATCAGAACGACCAGGGCTGCAGTCGGGATGATCATCGTCGCCATTGCCGTCACGATGTAGAGGCCCATGATGACGGGCCACGGTCCGGCGTCGCCGAGTAAAACCATGACCTGGTCCGCGATGTAGGTCGCCGCACCGGTGTTCTGCATTGCGGTGCCGAGCGGCAGCATGCCAGCGATCAGGAATATTGCACGCCAGTCAATCGCACGGTAGGCCTGTTCCATGTTGAGGCAGCCGGTTAGTACCATGATCGTGCCACCGACAACGGCCGCGACCGAAATTGGTGCGTAGCCGAGCATGACGCTGACAACCACTCCGAGCATGATCGCCGATGCGACTGGCGCTCGGCGTGTATCCGGTGGCTTGCGGCCCAGCGGCGTCAGAATGAGGAAATCCGAGTCGGAGTCGAGCAGTTGCAGACGATCGCGAGGCCCGAGTAGCAACAAGGCGTCACCGATTTGCAGGCGCTCGTCGGCCAGGTCGGCGCCCACAGTCTCACCCTCGCGCCAGATGCCGGCAAGCTCTATGCCATAACGTTCGCGGAAGTTGAGTTCGCCAACGGTTCGCCCTGCGAGTCTGCTGCGAGGATCCAGCGTCGCATCCATCAGCGTCAGGCGTTCGGAATCGAAGGCGCCGAGATTTGCAGGCACACCCGTATCGATCTCGAGGTCCTGCAGGCCGCGCAGGACGTCGAGGTCTTCCGGCTGCCCCTCGATCATCAGCAGGTCGCCACCTTCGAGAACGTCGTCGCCTCGCGGCATGACGGTCAGCTTGCCTTCCCTGAACTTGGCGAGCACGCGGAAGTCGAAAACGTCCGCCAGGCGACTCTTGCGAAATGTCGTGCCGGCCAGGTCGCTGCTCTTCGGCACGCGGACGACGAACATTCGTTCGTCAGCGTGGTATTGCTCGGAGAGCCGCTCGTACGAGAGCATTTCGACTTCGGTAAAGTCCGAGAACCGCTCGAGGTTCTCGACGGCGTCGCGTTCGCCCTGCACAAGGACGCGGTCTCCTGCACGCAACGGCACGTAGGCGAGGCGTGTTAGGCGATAACCGCTCTTGCGTAGCAGACCGACAACGGCGACGTCGAAACGCGTGCGGAACCCGGCGTGACGCACGAGTTCGCCGACGAGTGGTGAGCCATCGGTGATCGTGACTTCGGCGTAGGCGACTTTTGCGGCGACCATCGATTTCAGTACCGGCGCCTCGCGCTCGATAACGAGATCACTCCACCTGCGCAGCTCCCGGAACTGATCGACGCGGCCCTGTACGAGGATCCCATCACCACCCCGCAACACGGCTTGCCGGCTCGGCAGTGTATCGCTGCGTCCGTCGCGGATCAGGGAGAGGATTATCAGTCCCGTGGATGCGCCGATGCGGCTATCCCCGAGTGTCTTGCCAACGAGTATCGAGTCACGCGGCACACGCAAAAGAAAGCTGCGCTCGTGCAGTTTGTAGCGTGAGCGCAGGCTGCGCTGACTGACGTGTTTATCACGCTCTCCGCGCTTCTTCGGCAGCAGGAATCGCCCGAATAATGCAACGAACAGCACGCCGAGCACCATGATTGCGCCACCCAATGGCGTGAAGTCGAATAGCGCAAACGGCTCGTAGCCGTTCAATGCGAGTGATTCGCTGATGAGCAGGTTCGGTGGCGTGCCGATCAGTGTCATCAGGCCACCGAGTAGCGTGGAATAGGCCAGCGGCATCAGCAGCCTTGAAGCAGGAATTCGCGTTCGGCGCGCAACGTCGACGACAACCGGCAGCATCAGTGCGGCGACGCCGATGTTGTTCATGAACGCCGACAGCACGGCCCCCGTGATCATGATGACAAAGATCATGGCGACCTCGCGGCGGCCCGCAAGGCGCATAACCTGCCGGCCGATGACGTCCGCGATGCCGGTTCGGGTGAGGCCTTCGCTCAGGATGAACATGGCCCATACCGTAATCACGGCGCTGTTGCTGAAGCCCGCGAATGCGCCTTCGGCATCGACGAGGCCTGTAATTGCAAGGGTGCCGAGGACGAGGAGGGCAACCAGGTCCATGCGAATGACTTCGCTGATGAAGAGGATCAGCGACACGCCGAGAATGACCAGGACTATGAAAATCTCGACTGTCATACAAACTGTACTGCAGCTAACCCGTTGCTCTTGGTGCGGTGATAATGCCACGATGCATTAGCAATGTCTGATGAATCAACATACCAGCCGCGAGTACCCTTGCGCGCCAGCCTGCGTCACATTCGGGGTGTGGACTATCACGTCAACGAGTGGGGTGACGCGGGTCAGCCCCTGATCGTGTACCTGCATGGTTGGGGAGATGCCGGATCGACCCTGCAATTTGTCGTCGATGCACTGTCCCGCGACTGGCACGTCGTTGCGCCGGACTGGCGCGGGTTCGGGAGAACGAACTCTCGTGCGTCGTCCTACTGGTTCCCGGACTACCTGGCGGATCTGGATTGCCTGCTGGCGGAATTCAGCCCTGAGGGTCCCGTTCGACTGGTCGGCCACAGCATGGGAGCGAACGTCGGCGGACTCTACGCGGGAGTCATGCCCGAGCGAGTGAGTGCGTTCGTTAACGTCGAGGGTTTCGGTCTTGCCGACTCCGATCCTCTCGACGCGCCCGAAAAGTACCGTGCGTGGCTCGAGCAGGGGAAGACGGTACTGACGTTCGGAGCATTCGAAGATTTCGACAAACTCGCGCGCCGCATAATGCAGCGCAGCCCACGAATGACGACCGCACAGGCGCAGTTCGTTGCCGAGGCCTGGGCAATCGCTGGCGACGACGGACTGCAACTGCGCGCCGATCCGGTGCACAAACTCCCCAATGCTGTGCTCTACCGTCGTGCCGAGGCCGAGGCGTGCTGGCGCAACGCGACGGCGCCCGTGCTGCTGGTCGCCGGCGCCGAAAGCAACATCCTGGATTTGCTCGGAGATGCATCAGGTGGCAGCAACCTGGTGATGCCGTTTCCCGACTGCAAAAGCCTGGTGATCGACGCCGCCGGGCACATGGTGCATTTCGAGGCGCCGCAAGCGCTGGCGGCCGCGATCGAGGAATTCTTCGAGCCGACCTTGTAAATCCATCCAGTACTGTATAAAAATACAGACTTTTGCGGGAGGATGGCATTGCAGGCGGCGGAGAGACAATCCGACTATCTCGAACTGCTGAATCCTGCACAGCGCGAGGCCGCGACGTTTGGCGACTCTGATACCGGCAAGGGGTTCCAGGCCGGGCCGCTGCTCGTCATCGCCGGCGCCGGTACGGGCAAAACGATGACGCTGGCGCACCGCGTGGCACACCTGGTCATAGAAGGCGTCGACACGGAACGTATTCTGCTGCTCACGTTTACACGGCGTGCCGCGGCCGAAATGACCCGCCGTGTCGAATCGATCGTGCGCCTGGCACTGACGGGTGGCAATCAGCCGCCATTGCCTGCCGGAGTACTGCCGTGGTCGGGGACCTTTCATTCCGTCGGCAACCGGTTGTTGCGTCGATTCGCCCACAACCTCGGTCTTGACCCGGGCTTTTCCGTGCTGGATCGCGGCGATGCCGCGGATCTCATGGATGTCGCCCGGCACGAGCTGGCGCTGACGAAGAAATCACGGCGCTTTCCGAAAAAGGACACCTGTCTTGCGATTTATTCACGCTGCGTCAATTCCCGCGGCGCCCTGGAAGAGACACTCGACGAGGTTTATCCGTGGTGTGCGGATTGGGAGCAGGAACTTCGTGAGCTGTTTCGCCACTACGTCATTCGCAAGCAGCAGACGCAGGCGCTCGACTACGATGACCTGTTGCTTTATTGGCATCACCTCGTGGATGAGCCGGAGTTTGCGGAAGAGATCGGTTCCTGGTTCGACCACGTTCTCGTTGACGAGTACCAGGACACCAACCTGTTGCAGGCGCAGATTCTCAACGCGCTGAAGCCGGAAGGTCAGGGCATGACTGTCGTCGGCGATGACGCGCAGTCCATTTACTCGTTCCGCGCGGCCGAAGTGGAGAACATCCTCGGCTTTCCCTCGCAGTTTTCTCCCGAGGGTCGCGTCGTCACGCTCACACAGAATTACCGCTCGACGCAGTCGATACTCGATAGCGCCAATTGTTTGATTGGCGCGAGCGAGCGTCGCTATGAGAAGAGCCTGATATCGGAGAAGGCCGTAGGGGGCAAGCCACGGTACGTCACGGTCGAGGATGGTGATGCAGAAGCCGAGTTCGTCGTCGAGGCAATACTCGCCAACCGGGAGGAAGGCCTGCAGCTCAAGGATCAGGCGGTGCTGTTTCGTGGCTCACACCACAGCGACAGGCTCGAGATCGAACTGATTCGCGGGAATATTCCCTACGTCAAATACGGTGGCCTGAAGTTCCTCGAAGCCGCACACGTCAAGGATGTCTTGTCGTTGCTGAAATGGGCCGAGAATCCGAAGAACGAAGTCGCGGCGTTCCGGGTTCTGAAAATGTTGCCAGGCATGGGTCCCGGATATGCATCGCGGTGTTTCGAGCACCTCGCGGTGGCGGACTATCGCTTGTCGTCGTTACGGTCGTTTCGGCCACCGTCGGCGACCTGGCCGGAATGGGTGAGATTCTGTGACCTGATGGAGGTGCTGTCATCGGCCGAGATCGACGACCGTGGTTGGCAGGCACAGCTCTCGGCCGTCAGGCGGTGGTATCGGCCGCACATGGAGCGAATTTATGACGGTATCGACACTCGCGAAGCGGATATCGAGCAGCTCGAACAGATATCGGGGAGGTATCCAACGCGGGAGAGATTCCTGACGGAACTGACGCTCGACCCACCGAGTGCCGCTGGCGATCTGGCGGGCGATCCCTTGCTGGATGAGGATTACCTGATCCTGTCAACCGTGCATTCCGCGAAGGGGCAGGAATGGGATGCCGTATTTATGCTCAATGTGACCGACGGCAACTTCCCGTCGGAGTTCGCAACCGGCAAGCCGAAGTTGATCGAAGAAGAACGACGCTTGATGTACGTCGCGATGACACGTGCGAAACAATCACTGACGCTGGTTGCGCCTTTGAGATTTCATGTCACCCAACAACGCAAGGACGGAGACAAGCACGTCTACGGCGCACGCAGCCGCTTTGTGAACGAAGCGCTTCTGGAAACGTTGAAGCAATGCTGGCACGGGCGCAGCGAGGCATTGGTCAATCGTCACTTGCCGCAATCGGATCGTCAACTGGACGTCGCCACGCGCTTGCGGGAGATGTGGTAACGCGCCGCAGCTACACTAATGTCGTGAACACTGTGAAACTGATCAGCTGCTGCGTCGCGCTTTTGTTCTTTGTCTGTAGAGTCGCAATTGCATCAGAACCTGGAGAGGGCCGCGCCACGAATCGTGTTTTGAGTTTCATTCCCTATGTAAGGAACAATCCCTGCACGGAGCCCTATTGGCAGCTGGCGGTGTCGCCTCCGCTACAGGGAACGAGCGATGGCGGCGAAGGATTCCCATGGCGTGCCTTATTCGGGTACTGCGTCGCAGAAACAGGGCGATTGTCACTTCACCAGGACTGGGTCATCTCATACCTTGATGCCACTCCACAGGGAAATGCACCGGGCGGAGACGGGGTTTCGTTCGGCACGGACTTTTCCTTCCAGTGGCGCCATAAGCAAGGTGCCGTGTTCACGCCTTATTACGAGCTTGGTGGTGGTATTCAGTATGCGGCTGGCACGGCATTTCCGGCACATGGCAGCCGATGGATGTTCACGATCAACGCCGGCGCAGGATTGTTGATTCCTCTGAAGTCGCAGCTGCGACTCAATACGGCAATACGTTACCTGCATATATCAAACGCCGGATTGTTGCCAGAAAATGCAGGCTACGACGCATTCCATATGGTTGTCGGCGTACGCTGGTGAGCGCAAACTATTGGACCTCCTGGAAGAAAAGCAGACAATCTTGTCTGAAAGACTACGTCTCCGGCCTGTTCCAGAATGCCCATGCCAGTTGCAGCTTCGAGGCGACTCCAACGATCAGAACGCTGTGGACGAACCACGGCATGTCGCCCCAGATGATTAGCGCTGGTAACAGAGAGAAGAACAATGCCATCGCGTATCGCCCAAAGGGCAAATGCGGAACGTCGAATCGCGGATGGCGAATACGAACCGCCGTCATGTAAGTCTCAAGCAAGATGAGAATCGGCAGGTAAGGTAACCAGTAGTTCTGCACGAAGCCGGGAATCAGCATCCAGAGCCACAGTAGTGTGGCAATACTGAGGATCAGGTCTGCTATCCCATCAAGATCAACGTCGTTCCCGGGTGGTACAGCGCGGCGCGCAAATAATCCGTCGAGCAGGTCAGTCAGTGCCGCGGCAATGTACAGACCCAATACCCACCACTTGAGGTCGTACCAGGCGAGGACAGTAATGGGCAAGACGCTGAAGATGCGCGCCCAGGTCAGCGAATCGGCGATCGTCCTGGCGGTGTGCTTGTTCATCGTCTGCTCGGGATGGCCGGCCCGAGAATAAAAAAAGGCGGTGGCAAAAGCCACCGCCAATCAGTACGAAACAAACAGCATAAGGGATTTTCAGTTTGTTACGTCAACCTCTTGCTTGATGATATGCACGCGCTCCATGCTGGCATG
>Ga0070727_10000185_pt1 | contig 95200 bp, 90 predicted proteins | sample tdAd472_FD_66722 | JGI IMG/M metagenome (GOLD analysis project Ga0070727, IMG submission 66722) | Marine sediment microbial communities from the Atlantic coast under amendment with organic carbon and nitrate - tdAd47.2 | ecosystem: Environmental > Aquatic > Marine > Coastal > Sediment | place... | reverse complement strand
CTGCCGTCATTCCGATCATGCTGATGGCGCGCCCGATACTGGAGGCGATGGGCCAGGACCCGGACGTCTCGGCCCAGGCGCAGCGTTACCTGCGCATCGCCGGCTGGGGCATGCTGGCGCAGTTGCCCGTTGTGGCGTTCCGCAGCTATCTGTCGGCGCTGGACCGGGCGGGCATCGTCATGTGGGTCACGCTGGCAACGCTGGTGATGAACATATTCCTGAACTATGCGCTGATCTTCGGCAACTGGGGCGCGCCCGAACTGGGCATTCGCGGGGCGGCCATCGCCTCGGTCACGGTGCAGTTCGTGACTTTTGGCGCGCTGCTGGTGATCTCGGCCCGTACACGGCCCGATCATCAGCTTCTGATCCGGTTCTGGAAGCCTGATTGGCGCGGCTTTGGCGAGGTGTTTCGCCTGGGCTGGCCCATCGGGCTGACCTCACTGGCCGAGGCTGGGTTGTTCTCGGCCGCGTCGGTGATGATGGGGTGGCTGGGCACCAATGCGCTGGCGGCGCATGGCATCGCGCTACAGATCGTGGCGACAATTTTCATGGTGCATATCGGCCTGTCGCAGGCGGCAACTGTGCGCGCCGGGCGCGCGCTTGGGCGGCGGGACGAAGCCGGTTTGCGCATGACCGGGATCGTGGCGATATCCATGTCTGCTGTCGTTGCGGCGATGACGGTGACGACGCTGATCCTGATCCCCGAACCGCTGCTGAGCCTGTTTATCGACCCGAGCGATCCGGCGCGCGATGCGGTGGTGGCGATTGGTATTTCGCTGTTGGCAGCGGCAGCGGTGTTCCAACTGGTGGATGCCGCGCAGGTCATGGCGCTGGGCCTGCTGCGCGGCGTGCAGGACACCCGCGCGCCGATGATCATCGCGATCATCAGCTATTGGGTGGTCGGGCTTCCGGTCAGCTATGCGCTGGGGTTCCCGCTGGGGCTTGGCGGGGTTGGTATCTGGCTGGGCCTGACGGTGGGTCTGGCGCTGGCCGCCGTGCTGATGATGGCGCGGTTCTGGTTGCGCGCGGTGCGGATTGCGGTCGCTTAAGGCGCCATCCTGAATATCTGAATCGCTGCAATAATGGCCTGCGCCCTGTGCGCGCCGCAGGCGCTGGGCGCACGCCCTGCTAAGGGGCGGGGATGTTCATCTGTGGACCCTGGGGCAGATTGGCGGCCAAACAGCAGACGCCTGCGGCCATCAACACCCATCGCCTTTTGCCAGCAATATCTGTTTCCAGATTGCCGTCTCATCGATCAGCGTCCATTCGCGCCGCAGCCCCCAGGGGCCGAATTCGGCGTGGGTGATCCCCATCACATAAACCTCAGCACCGCTTGGCGCGCCAAAAGCCCCGGGGCCATCGTGCGGCCCTTGCAGGGACCAGCGAACGGCGGCGCGCGGGGGCATGCCCGGATCGTCGCGCCCGGTGGCATGTTCGATGCGGAACAGGGCTGACGGGAACGCGGCGCGCAAGCTCAACCAATGACGATCCGCGGCACCATGGCCGTGGCCGTCCACATGGCCTGCGTAATGCACCTCGGCCGCGCGGTCCCACCCGGATGGGATCACCGACATCTCACCCGACATCACCCGTTCCAGCAGCCCCGCAAGCGCGGCCCCCAGCGGATGCCTGTCGCCTGTTCCCCGATAGGGGCCGGGCAGGTCGATTGCTGGCGTGAACGGCGGCACGCAAGCCCCCGGCCCGCCTTCGCGGGCGATCAGCGCGCGGGTCCACTCCTGCGGATCCTGTCCAAGCTGCCGGACAATCGCACCCTGATCGCGGACAAGCCATTCGTCTGCCACCTGATCCGCGCGACAGAAGCAGTCGGCCAGAATACGGTAGGTCAGGCGCTTGCCGGTCGGCCCACCATAGACGCCCGCGCCGCTGTGGGCCGCCGTACACAGCAACCGATGCGAGCTGAGGAAGCTGCCTTCGTCCACCCCGCACCAGATCACATCCTCGCCCAGCAACGCGCGATCCGGGAATTCGGCCAGGGTTGCCAGCGTTGCCGCGATGATCCCCTGATTGCCTTTCACCACTGACGCGGGCGAACGCACGATCAGATCATCCGCGTACCACTTCGTGAGGCCAGCAATTTGCCGCCCCTCCCAGATGTCATGGGTGATGCCAAGGACATAGTCTGCCTCGTCCCGCCAACGAGGATCGAACCCCGGACGGAACGCCATCAGCGTGCGCCGTAAAACAACCCGACGACGTGCTCAGCCTCGGCAAAGAACAACCAGCGGGCGGTCAGCACACCCAGAACGTGGCTGATGATGGCCACGGCCGCGAACACATGGCCCGGCACGATGATCAGCACCGCAACCGGCACGACAACAGCCAGAATGAGGGAGATCACGCGCAGCTGCGTCGCGCGTTTGCGCCCGATGACATAGACCATTTCGCGCGTCAGATAATTCGGCCCGGTGTGGGGGGATTCGAACGCACGCACCTTGCCGCGCGGCCAAAGGCCGGTTGCGGTGCCGGTGTCCGACCCCGTCTCGGCCAGCGCCTTGTCGCCCATGTACCAGGCCAGCACCTGAACCACCCCGGCCAGCGCCAGCAGCGCAATCGCCGCCGAAATCTGCCCGGCCAGCAACGAACCACCGCCCAGACCATAGGCAAAGAACAATGGCGGCGTGCTCCAGTGCCGCCAACGCGGCACAGTCTTCAACTGCCCATACATCATCGAGGTTGCGCCAATGGTCCCCAGACACAGCGCCGCACCGATCCAGCCCAGCGGAGCAATCCGCACCCCGAACAGCACCGCCGCTGCGCCATAGAGGCCCATGGTGATCAGCGCACCGCAAGCCAGCCATGCCTCACGGCTCAGCCAGCTTGATCGCCACTGGGTAAACGCCAGCAGCGCGCGTTCGGGGTGCCCAAGATGGAAGGTCGAGGCGACAAGCCCGGCCACCGCCGCCGAAAAGGCCGTGCCAAAGGCGATGAAGCCAAGCCACCCGGTCACCACCGGCAGCCCCAGCCCAAGAAAGATCAGCAGCCCAAAGCCAATGCCCGAAAGTGTCGTGAAAACGATGATAGAGGGTGCCGGATGCATGTTACGTGCCTCCACCAGGCAGCTTGCCCAGCGTCCGGTCGATCCAGCCGAGGAAGCCATGTGCGTCAATGGCAACCGGTTCCAGCATCGGCGCCAGAACGTCAATCTCGACGTCCTTCTTTCGGGGCGGCAGGTACTTGTTGACCGGCTTGGTGCCTTGTTCTGGCATCAGATCGAAACCGCGCCGATGCGCCACCAGTTCCGAAACCGCGCTGGTCGGATCGCCCAGATCGCCGAAATGGCGCGCGCCCGCCGGGCAGGTGCGCACGCAGGCAGGCTCCCGATCTTCGGGCTCCAGGTTTTCATTGTAAATCCGGTCCACGCATAGCGTGCATTTCTTCATCACATTCTCGACCGGGTCCATTTCCCGCGCGCCGTAAGGGCAGGCCCAGGCACACAGGCCGCAGCCGATGCAGGCATCCTCGTTCACCAGAACAATGCCATCTTCGGCCCGCTTGTAGCTGGCCCCGGTGGGGCAGACGGTGACGCAGGGTGCATCTTCGCAATGCAGGCAGGATTTCGGGAAATGCACCAGCTGTGCGGGGCCTTCGTCGGGCTGCACCTCATAGGAATGCACCCGGTTCAGAAAGCTGCCGACCGGTTCGGCGCCATAGGGATCTTCGTCGCCCAGCGGCGCGCCATAATTCTCGGTGTTCCAGCCCTTGCAGGCCACCACGCAGGCGTGGCAGCCCACACAGGTGTCCAGATCAATGACCAGACCCAGCTTGACGTCGGATGGTGGCGGAAGCTGTGTCATCGCGCCCCCTTTCCATCATTGACCCAAAAATATCCCCGCCGGAGGCTCCGACGATGGCCGCCCGAACGGACGGTCGAGATTTGAACACCCATCACGCCGGCCCCCGCGGTTTGAATTTCGCCAGTTTCTCGGAAATTGTCGCCTGAACCTGCGCGCGCGTAAATGACCGCGCATCGCTTTCACGGGCCAATTCATCCGGGCCGGTGCCAACCGGGCTGACCTGAGCGTTGAAATTCGGCTTCACCTCATCTGGTGCGTCGGTCTTTTCCAGGCGGACCCGCAGGTCAAACCACGCCGCCTGCCCGGTGACCGGGTCCGAATTGGCCCAGCGCATGCCGTCGGCCTTGGGTGGCAGCAGCTCGTGAATCAGGTGGTTCAGCAGGAAGCCCTTTTTGGCCTCGGGCGCATCATCGTCCAGCGCCCAGGCGCCCTTGCGCTTGCCGATCGCGTTCCAGGTCCAGATCGTCTGATCGTTCAGCGCCGCCATATGGGCGACCGGCACGACGATCTCTCCATGCGGAGAGGTGACTTTCGCCCAATCGCCATCCTCGAACCCGTTCGCCTCCCAGACGGCGGTGGGAACATACATCGGGTTCACCCCGTGAATCTGGCGCAGCCAGGCGTTCTGACTGCCCCAGGAATGGTACATCGCCATCGGGCGCTGGGTCAGCGCGTGCAGCGGGTATTCATCCATATCCGTATCGCCGAAGGGCGCGGACCAGATCGGCAGCGGATCCATCGCCGCGTGAACCCGGTCTTTCAGATGCGCAGGCGGCTGGCGGCTGCCCTGACCTTCGGCGGCCAGCTGGAACCGGCGCATCGGTTCGCACCACAGCGTGAACAGATAGGGCTGCGGCGCGTCGAACAGACCCACCTCGACAGCCCAATCCTGATAGGCCTTGTTCCAGGGTTTGTAATACAAAGCCTCGTCGGGAATATGGTTCATCCAGAAGCCGCCCGCGTCCTTGTAACGCTCGATCTGATTGGCATTGGGCGCGCCGCGCCCGCCCGATTTGCCATCCTTGCCGCGCCACCCGGCCAGCGGGCCGATGCCGTCGCGGCGCTCATGACTGACCATATAGTCGGCGTAATCGCTGAACTTGGCGGTGCCATCTTCGGCCACGAACCCAGGCAGGCCAAGGCGGTGGCCAAGGTCCAGCAGCACGGACTGAAAGCCGCGCACGTTGCGGTCGGGATCAACGACGGGCCAGCGGATCGCATCTGCCGCGGCCTCAGCCTCGGATATCGGGCGGTCGAGCAGGCTGATGCAGTCGTGGCGTTCCAGATAGGTGGTGTCGGGCAGGACCAGATCGGCGAAGGCGACAGTTTCACTCGAATAGGCATCGGCGACGATCAGATGCGGGATAACATATTCGCCACCCTCATCCATCTCGGTCAGCATGCGCATCACGCCCGAGGTGTTCATCGACGAGTTCCAGGCCATATTCGCCATGTAAAGGAACAGCGTGTCGATCTTGTATGGATCGCCTGCATGGGCGTTTGAAATCACCATATGCATCAACCCGTGCGCGCTCATCGGGTGATCCCAGCTGAACGCCTTGTCGATGCGCAGGGGTGCTCCGTCGTCGTCAATTGCCAGATCGTCCGGCCCGTGCACAAACCCCAGATGCGGCCCGCCCAGCGGCTGGCCGGGCACCGCCACGGCGTGGGGCTTGGGATGCGCTGTCGCGGGCTTGGGATATGGCGGTTTGAAGCGGAACCCGCCCGGAACCTCGACGCTGCCAAGGATGATCTGCAGCAGATGCAGCGCGCGGCAGGTCTGGAAGCCGTTGGAATGGGCCGAGATTCCGCGCATGGCGTGGAACGCGACCGGACGCCCGATCATCTTGTCGTGTTTCTGGCCGCGGAAATCCGCCCAGGGCTGGGCAATCTCGATCGCCTGATCGAAGGCCACTTCGGCCAGTTCAGCAGCGATGCGGCGGATCCGGTTCGCCTCCATCCCGATCACCGGGCCGACCACTTCCGGGGCATAGCTGTCGGACATATACCGGTCCGCCATTTTCGACATCACCGTGCGATAGGTGATACCTGCATGGCGCCAGCGACCGGTCAGATCTGGAACGACGCCTTTCTGATCGAAGGGAACCCGCTGGTGCGTCTCACGGTCGATCACGACTTCCTTGCCATCCTCGTCCCGCAGGATCAGACCATATTCGTCCGAGCTGGCATCGTCGTTCACAAGGCAGGCGGCATTGGTGAAATTCGCCAGATAGTCGAGGTCGATTTTCCCGGCCTTCATCAGGCAATGCACCAGGCTGAGGATGAACAGACCGTCGGTGCCCGGCGTGATGCCGATCCATTCATCCGCAACGGCGTTATAGCCGGTGCGGATCGGGTTCACCCCGATGACCTTGGCACCGCGTTCCTTCAGCCGCCCCAGCCCGATTTTGATAGGGTTGCTGTCATGATCTTCGGCCACGCCGAAGATCATGAACAGCTTGGTGTTTTCCCAATCAGGCTGACCAAACTCCCAAAACGCGCCGCCCATCGTATAGATGCCGGCAGCCGCCATGTTGACCGAGCAGAAGCCACCGTGTGCGGCGTAATTCGGTGTCCCAAACGCCTGGGCCCACCAGCTGGTGAAGCTTTGGCTTTGATCGCGCCCGGTAAAGAATGCCAGCTTTTCGGGGGCCGTTTCGCGCAGCGGTTCCATCCAGCTTTTGGCAAGTTCCAGCGCCTCGTCCCAGCTGATCTCGGCAAACTGGCCTGATCCGCGCGGGCCGACGCGTTTCATCGGTGCCTTCAGGCGCGCGGGCGACAGGTGCTGCATGATCCCGGCGCTGCCCTTGGCACACAAAACACCCCGGTTCACCGGGTGATCGCGGTTGCCTTCGATATAGGCAACCTCGCCCCCCTTCATATGCACGTTGATGCCACAACGGCAGGCGCACATGTAGCAGGTGGTCTGGCGCACTTCGTCCGAGACTTTGGGCGAAGTGTCCACTTTGGGTTGTTGATGTTTTGTCATGCCAGACCGTGTTTGTTTCCACCGCGCACTAAATAGCGATTCCCGCCCCGGTGCGACCAGTTTTTTCCGATCTGAGGCCCAATTAAAGGACGTATGTTCGCCGACCGGTTCAAAAAGCCGTCCTCACCAGACCAAAGGCCGCAAGTCCGATCAACAGGGTCAGGCTGAATGGGCGATACCAGGGTTCAAACCGGGGGATGAACATCCGGCTGCCAATGAACACGCCGATTGAGGAAGGGACGGCAAGGACCAGCCCCCGGATTGCTGCCGTTTCGGTCATGACGCCATAGAGCAAGAGGAAAACGATCGACATGAGCGAGCTGATGAACAAAAACAGCACCAGACTTGCGCGCATGACGCGCACGGGCGCGTTCCGTGACAGCACGAACAGCGCAATGACCATTCCCGCAAGCGAGGCGATGCCCGTCGCGATGCCCGCCATTAGCCCGGTCAGCCAGGTGCCCTGGTTTGAGGCCAGAAACGACAGTCGGATACGCGCCAGTTGCAGTCCAGCCAGCGTCAAAATCAGTGCCAAAGCGATGAATTTTGAGGTTTCGACCGGCAGCGAGGTAGTCAGCCACAGCCCAACCGGGATTCCCACGGCGGATCCCACGAACAATGTCAGAACCATCCGGCGGTCTGCCTCGGCAGTGCCGCGGCGCAGCAGCATCAACGACGCGACCATATCGAGAACCCAGCAGATCGGGATCAACTCGATTGGCGCAAGCAAAGTCACGGCACTGGCCATCACGAGGGCGCTAAGGGCAAATCCGGAAAAGCCGCGCACCAGCCCGGCGGCAAAACAGATGCCCGCCAAAATCATCAGCGTCGGTGCCGAAAACCCGGTTGCAGCCAGCAGCGTTTCGATCATGGCGCGCTGACGATGGCGGCCAGCGCGGCCGAGGCAAGCCGTGCCGCGGGCGGGTCGGCCCGGCTGGTCAGCAGGATCGGCACTTTGGCCCCCATCACGATACCGCCCGCACAGCCACCCGACAGGTAGACCAGCGCCTTGAACAGCACGTTGCCGGATACGATATCCGGCACGATCACCGCATCGGCCATTCCCGCAACAGGATGGCCGCTCAGCCCTTTCGTGGCCACCGCGTCAGGCGACAGGATCAGGTCCAGCGCCAGCGGCCCGGCCACATCCGCCCCGGTAACCTCGGTCGCGGCCCAGGTGGCCAGTTCATCACCCTCAACCGAGCTTGGGACCGAAGGGATGACAGATTCCGTCGCCGACAGGATCGCGATCTTCGGGCGGTCGTTGCCAAGCCGGTTCAGCAGGTCAACGCAGCCAAGAATGGCGGATTTGCGTGTTTCGATATTCGGCGCAACATTGACCGCCGCGTCCGAGACCAAAATGGGCCGTCCGCCATCGGGGTGGGTGATGTGAAAGATGTGATAGAGGCGCTGATCGGTCCTGAGGCCCGCATCGCGCTGCAACGCCGCCTTCATGAAGGCATCGGTGTGCAACTGCCCCTTCATCAGCACATCCGCCTCGCCCGCGCCACACAGGTGGGCGGCAACTTCGGCGGCCTGATCCTCTCCGGTGGTGGCGTGCAGTGCGTAGGCTGAGATGTCCCAGTTCAGCGCCTGCGCCTCGGCTTGGATATCTGTCGCCTCGCCCACAAAGACCGGGATCATGATGCCCGCCTCTGTCGCCTCTTGCGCGGCCTGCATCGGCAGGGGCGATCCGGCGCGGGCGATGGCAACGCGGGGCGTCGGCAGCGCCGCAGCGCGCGCGATCAGGTCCGGCGGACAGACCGGCGCGCGTTGGCAAAGAAATGGGGCGTTCTGGTCCATCGAAGCAGACCCTAGCATGTCGGGCGGGCCATGACCGCCGGTATTATTCCCGGCCCGCCGAGTGGCGAGCCGGGGTCGTCACAGGCGTTCAGGCGACCTTTTGCGGGCGCATATCGTCCTTGGAAATCCCGGCCACGGCGACCGGCTTCTTCATCGCGTCGCGGCGGAAAGGCTCACCCAGTTCCTGGTTGATCATCGCTTCGATAATCGTCGTGGTCCCGGCCTTCTGATCCTTGATCGCCTGATCCAGCGCATCGGTCAGCTCGTCCATGGTCCGCGCCACAACGCCCTTCAGACCACAGGCCTTGGCGATCCCGGCGTAGGAGACCTGCTCATCCAGTTCGGTGCCCACGAAATTGTCGTCATACCACAGCGTCGAGTTCCGCTTTTCCGCGCCCCACTGATAGTTACGGAACACGATCTGGGTGATCGCGGGCCATTCGCCACGGCCAATCGCCGTCAGCTCGGTCACGGCGATCCCGAAGGCGCCATCGCCCGAGAAGCCAACGACCGGCGTGTCCGGGCAGCCGATCTTGGCGCCGACCACGGCAGGAAGGCCATAGCCGCAGGGGCCGAACAGGCCGGGGGCCAGGTATTTGCGGCTTTCCTCGAACGTCGGATAGGCGTTGCCGATGGCGCAGTTGTTGCCGATGTCCGACGAAATGATCGCCTCTTTCGGCAGCGCGGCCTGAATGGCGCGCCAGGCCATGCGGGGGCTCATCCAGTCGGGCTTGGCGCCGCGGGCACGCTCGTTCCAGGTGGTGCCGGGATCGTCGTCTTCGTGGTCCATGCTGGACAGTTGCTGCGCCCAGGCCGATTTGGTCTGCGCAATGGTGTTTTTACGCTCTTCGCGGTTCTGGTCACCGGCAGTGTCCGACAGCTTTTCCAGCAGCGACGTCGCGACCTTCTTGGCGTCGCCGATGATCCCCACGGTGACCTTCTTGGTCAGACCGATCCGATCCGGGTTGATATCAACCTGAATGATCTTCGCGTCGCTCGGCCAATAGTCGAGGCCATAGCCCGGCAGGGTCGAAAACGGGTTCAGACGCGTGCCCAGTGCCAGAACGACGTCGGCTTGCTGGATCAGTTCCATCCCGGCCTTGTTGCCGTTATAGCCCAGCGGGCCTGCGAACAGCGGGTGCGAACCGGGGAAGGCATCATTGTGCTGATAGCCAACGCAAACTGGCGCATCCAGACGCTCGGCCAGGTCTTTGGAGGCCGGGATCGCACCGGCTAACACCACGCCAGCGCCGTTCAGGATCACCGGGAACTTTGCGTTGGACAGCAGCGCGGCGGCTTCATCCAGCGCCGCTTCGCCGCCGCCAGGGCGTTCGAATTCGACCATGGCGGGCAGGTCGATGTCGATCACCTGGGTCCAGAAGTCGCGCGGCATGTTGATCTGCGCGGGCGCGCTGGCGCGTTTGGCGTTCAGGATCACGCGGTTCAGCACCTCGGCGACGCGCGACGCGTCACGCACCTCTTCCTGATAGGCGACGCAGTCGGCGAACATGTTCATCTGTTCGATTTCCTGGAAACCGCCCTGACCGATGGTCTTGTTGGCGGCCTGCGGTGTCACCAGCAGCAGCGGCGTGTGGTTCCAATAGGCGGTTTTGACGGCGGTGACGAAGTTGGCGATGCCGGGGCCGTTCTGCGCGATCATCATGCTCATCTTGCCGGTCGCGCGGGTGTAACCATCCGCCATCATCCCGCCGGAGCCTTCATGGGCGCAGTCCCAGAACTTGATGCCAGCAGCGGGGAAATTGTCCGAAATTGGCATGAATGCCGACCCGATGATGCCAAAGGCATGTTCGATCCCATGCATCTGCAGGGTTTTTACAAAGGCTTCTTCAGTCGTCATTTTCATCGGGAGGGCTCCGGTTTCAGATGCAGTCAGGTCAGGCCGCGCATAAATGGCCCGAGAATCGTGCAGACTATAGGGCCAGTGAACACGTCATAATAGGTCCAGTTAGTCACAGCGCATAGAGCCAATATTGAGAATTTTGGTCTCAATTATTGATCATTGAGCGCCTTTGCGATCAAACCGACACCCTCTGCAATCCGTTCTTCCGGGATTGAGGAATAGGCCAGCCGATAATAATTCGCCTGGGCGTCCAGGCTTTCAAAGAAAGGACGGCCCGGTTCGATCAACACGCTGTCGCCCCTGAGGCTGCGCGCCAGATCGTCCGTGTCGACCCCATCGGGCGCGCGCATCCAGAACGATGACCCGCCGGTCATGCGCGGGTCCGCCATGGTCAGAGCGTTGTCGCGAATCGCCGCCTCCATCACCTTGCGGCGGCTGGAATAGGCGCGGCCCATCCGGCGGATCAGCGCGTCGTAGTGCCCCAGCGACAGAAAATGCGCCGCCGTGCGCTGTATCACACCGGGCGGGTGGCGCAGCACGGTGGCGCGCAGGGCGCGGGCCTCGGCGATGAACGCCGGAGAGCCGACGAGGTATCCAAGCCGCAACCCCGGAAACAACGATTTCGAAAACGAGCCGACATAGATCACCCGCCCATCCCGATCCAGCGATTTCAGCGCCGGAGAGGTCGCATCCTGGAACGCTATCTCAAATTCATAGTCATCTTCGACAATCAGGAAATCCTGCGCTTTTGCCCGCTTCAGCAAGGCACGACGGCGGTTCATCGGCATTGTCGCGGTGGTCGGGCACTGGTGACTGGGGGTGGCGAATACCACGTTGGTGCCGGGCGGAATCGCCTCGGGCAGGAGGCCTCCGGCGTCCACGGGTACGGGCGCAAGGTGGCAACGGGACTGGGTCAGGATTTCGCGCAGCGATGGATAGCAGGGATCCTCAAATGCCGCTGTGCGCCGCTGGGTCAGCAGCACCTGCGCGGTCAGCCACAGCGCGTTCTGCGCGCCCAGCGTGATCAGCACTTCGTCCGCATCCGCCGCAATGCCGCGACGTGGCAGCGTATGTCGCAGAATGAATTCGACCAGGCGCGGATCGTCGGCGTCATTGTAATCCACCGTCATCGCATCGAAATCGCGCTGACCCAGTGCCCGCAGGGCCGATTGCCGCCAACTGGCGTGATCGAAAAGCGCCTCATCCGCCTGACCATAAATGAACGGGTATCTATAGCGGCGCCAGTCGGTGGGTTTTTCAACCCGCGCCGCACCGGAAAACCGCTGACCGATGGCGCGGTTCCAATCCACGGTTTCGCGGCTTTGTGCGGCGGTGAACTCGGTCGGGCGTGGTGCATTCTCGGAGACATAGTAACCCGATCGCCCGCGCGAGGCGATGTAATCGTCGCTCAGCAATTCGGAATAGGCCAGCGTTACGGTAATCCGGCTGACACCAAGATGGCGGGCAAGCGCGCGGGACGATGGCAGACGTTCTCCGGCGCGGAAACGGCCTGACAGGATCGCCTCGGCCACGCGTTCCTGAATGCGTGATTGCAGGGTTCCGTCAGCCTCGGGGTCGAGGATGATCATTTCGGCGGGAATCGTCATTCTGGACTTATCCAGACACTGGAACTGGATGTAAAGGAAAGCGGTCCTCGGGCGTAGGGTTCGGGCGGATGATTCTATGGGAGTGACCGTTATGGCGCTGGATGCAAAAACCAATTCGCTTGAAGAATTCTGGATGCCGTTCACCGATAATCGCGGCTTCAAACAGGACCCGCGCCTGATCGTCAGCTCGGCAGGCACCTATATGACCGACCACAAGGGCGGCCAGGTTATCGACGGGTCATCGGGGCTGTTCTGTTCGCCCGCCGGTCACTGCCATCCGAAGATCATCGAGGCTGTGCATGTCGCCATGCAGGACGCAACCTTCGTGTCGCCCTTTGGCTCGGCGCACCCGCTGAGTTTTGCGCTGGCTGAAAAGGTCGCGCGCCTGCACCCGGATGAGATCAATCACGTGTTCTTCGTGAACTCGGGCTCGGAAGCCGTGGACACGGCGATGAAGATCGTCATGGCCTATTGGACCGCCAAGGGCGAAGCGCGGCATCGGTTCGTCAGCCGTGAACGCGCGTATCACGGTGTGAACATCGGCGGCGTCAGCCTGTCGGGTCTGGTCAACAACCGCCGCGCCTTCCCGATCACCATGCCCAACATTGTCCACATGCGTCACACCTTTACCGAGGATGAGCTGTTCACGCCGGGCTGCCGCAAAAGCGGGGCGGACCGCGCAGAGGATCTGCAGCGCGCCATCGACAACTACGGGGGTGAGACGATCGCCGCCGTTTTCGTTGAACCGGTCGCTGGTTCAACCGGGGTGCTGCCGCCGCCCGAAGGATACCTCAAGCGCCTGCGCGAGATTTGCGACGCGCATGGCATTCTGCTGGTGTTCGATGACGTGATCTGCGGTTTTGGCCGGATCGGGGGCAACTTCTCGTCCGATGTGTTTGGCGTGACGCCGGATATCGTGACCATGGCCAAGGCGCTGACCAACGGGTCGATCCCGATGGGCGCGGTTGCGGTGAAGGATGAGATCTATGAAACGGTGACCGACAAGGCCGCCATGGGCGGGATCGAGCTGTTCCACGGCTATACCTACTCGGGCCACCCGGCGGCCTGTGCGGCGGGTCTGGCGGCGCTGTCGATCTATGAGGAAGAGGGGCTGTTCCAGCGCGTGCGCGACATGACCCCCTATTTCGAAGACGCGATGATGAGCCTGAAAGATCATGAGCTGGTCCGCGACATCCGCACCATCGGCATGATGGGCAATGTCGAGATGTTCCCGCATCCAAAACCGGGTGTGCGGGGCGTGCTGGCCCAGACCAAGCTGTTCTGGAACGGCTGCCATGTGAAGTTCACCGGCGACAACGGAATCGTGGCGCCGATGTTCATCACCGAAAAGGCGCATATCGACGAGATTGTCGGCAAGATCCGCAAAACGATGGACGAACTGCCACGCTAAGCCGGCGCATGATCCGGTCAGGTCCGATGCAGATCTGATCCCGTACAGCAGCCCCCGGATATCCGGGGGCTGTTGCGTTCTTGGCGACAGCTATCGACAGCCGGGGCCGGGCCGCAACGAACCAAAGCCCCCGCCGGTGCCGAGGTTTCGGTACTGCGCATTGCTTGTTGCAGGCAGGCGCTCCGGGTTTTCCGGAGTGTGGCCCTAGAGCATCGTCCATTTAATCTGCAACGATTCCCAAAGTCGAACGCCCAACCTCAGCAGGGCGCGCGCCGGACCGGCGGGCTGGCGCAGCAACGGGGGAAAGGCATGATTTATGGTGCCGTGTTAGCCGTCAACTATCCCGGTTGTGCCCACCTCGAACCGACGCCTGACCGGTGGGGCCGGTCTGGCGTGCGCGCCTTGCGCCTGCGGCGCGCACCGGGCGCAGATCAGTTCTTTCGCGATTCAGATATTTGGGATGGCGATTTAGCTGGTTTCAGCCGCCGCCACTCGGGTTTCCAGCACATCGAATGGCACCCCAGGCGTGTCTTTGGCGACGCGGATCACCAGCGAGGTTTTGACGCTGCCGACGTTGTCGGCGGTTGTCAGCTCCTCGGTCAGGAAACTCTGGAAACTGCTCAGGTCCGGGGCGACGCATTTCAGTACAAAGTCCACTTCGCCGTTCAGCATGTGGCATTCGCGCACCAGCGGCCAGCCACGGCAGCGGTTTTCGAACGCGCTCAGGTCAGCCTCGGCCTGGCTTTGCAGGCCGACCATGGCAAAAACCTGCACTTCAAAGCCCAGCAGGCGGGCGTCGACATCGGCGTGATAGCCGACGATGAATCCGGCCTCCTCAAGCGCGCGGACCCGGCGCAGGCAAGGCGGCGCAGAGATGCCGACGCGGCGGGCAAGCTCTACGTTCGTCATCCGACCGTCTGCCTGCAGCTCGGCCAGAATCTGACGGTCGATCTCATCCAGTTTATGTCCGGCCATGGCCCCTCCGATTTTGTGAACCTTAGCGAATTTCGCCATCCTGAGCAATAATATTTCAACATCACGCAAGAATATTAGGGTTGTGGTCCGAAGGACTGGCGCGACCGCTCACGGATAATTTGCGGGCCGGTGATCCCTGCGGCCTTTCCCCGCCCCCCCCGGACGCCTATATCGGGGCGGTATTTCAGATCGATTCCCGGGGGAAACCATGTCCGAACACCGCCATGTCAAAGTGATGATCATCGGCTCTGGCCCTGCGGGGTATACGGCGGCGGTCTATGCAACGCGCGCGATGCTGGAACCGGTTCTGTTTCAGGGCATCCAGCCGGGCGGTCAGCTGACAATCACGACCGAGGTGGAAAACTGGCCCGGTGATGCGATGGTCATGGGGCCGGACCTGATGGTTCGGATGGAAGAACACGCCAAGGCCACGGGGGCCGAGATTATCTCGGACCACATCAACTCGCTGGACTTGTCGAAGCGTCCGTTCACCGCCGTCGCTGACAGCGGTGCGGTCTGGACGGCGGATGCCGTCATCCTGGCAACCGGCGCGCAGGCAAAATGGCTGGGTATGGAGAGTGAGGAGAAGTTCAAGGGGTTCGGCGTGTCCGCTTGCGCCACCTGCGACGGGTTCTTCTATCGTGGGCAGGACGTCGTGGTAATCGGCGGCGGCAATACGGCTGTCGAAGAGGCGCTGTTCCTGACCAATTTCGCCAGCAAGGTCACACTGATCCACCGCCGCGACAGCCTGCGCAGCGAGAAGATCCTGCAAGACCGCCTGTTCAAGAACCCCAAGGTCGAAATCCTTTGGGACACAACGTTGGAGGAGGTCACCGGCACCGAAAATCCCCTGGGCGTCGAAGCTGTGCGGGTGAAGAACGTCAAAACCGGAGAGACCTCGGAAGTGCCGTGTAAAGGCGTGTTTATCGCCATCGGCCACGCGCCGTCGTCGGAATTGGTCAAGGACCAGCTGGAAACGCATATGGGCGGTTATGTGGTCACGGCCCCCGACAGTACGGCCACATCAATCCCCGGAGTCTATGCCGCCGGTGACCTGACCGACCACATATATCGTCAAGCCGTCACCAGCGCTGGCATGGGCTGCATGGCCGCGCTGGAAGCCGAGAAGTTTCTGGCCGAGATGGAGGCGGAAACCCCTGATAGCAAAGTCGCATGACGCTTCGCGCCCATATCTTCACGAAAATTCAACCCCAAAATCTGCTGAGATTGGTATCCGGCGGCTCGAACACTGTTGACGGTGTTACGTTCAGTTTCGGGTTCGACGTACCCGAAGACATTGATGCGCTGCTGGTCTACAATCGCGCATCATTTTCCATCCAAACACGACTGCCGAATTCCCGGACCATCTTCTTCGCAGGAGAGCCCGACGACATTCATCCCTACAGTGCCGTTTTCCTCGATCAGTTTGGCCTCGCACATACCACGACCGAAAAACCGCTTCAAACCCGCAAGGTTCAGGCCAGTGCATGTGCGCCGCCGTTTGTCGGGCTGAATTTCGCGTCAGCATCGGATTCGCTGGATCTTGATTGGTTTCGAAACTTGTCGGAAAGCCCGCCGAAGGATGACTTGATATCGATTGTGACCAGCACCAAGGCGGACACGCCGTACCATCGCGCACGGCTGGCGTTTATCGAGCGGTTGCAGCACCGCATCCCGGATCGGATCCGACTCTATGGCAGGGGCGTCAATTCGATAGATGACAAGAAAGATGCCCTTCTGGGACACAAATATCATATCGCACTTGAGAATGCCGGCGGGCCATTCACCTGGACCGAAAAACTGGCCGATCCGCTGCTGTGCTGGGCGCTGCCGTTTCATTCGGGTTGCAGCAATGTCGGCGATGAATTGCCGGCGGAATGTGTCGTCTCGATCGACATTACCAATCCCGACGCAGCCATTGACCGGATCATCGCGGCGCAGCAATCCGATCTTTGGTCACAGCGCCTGGATGCAATCGCGGCAGCGCGCGCGATGGTGTTCACCAAGTACAATCTGATGCACAGGTTTGCGGCATTGGTGAAGGATGTCTGCGCAGCAAACCCCGACGTAGTGCTTTGCAAAACGGCGCGCCTGATCCGATCTGAAAGGTCGTTGTGGCCCGAACCCGGATGCCGTGGCAGTATCCCTGAAATGCTGTTCCGGCGCGCGATGCTGGCCGTTGATCCGGGGTTCGAAATGCGAACCCTTGGTTTGCGGACTCGATTGCGCGGCTTTCACAGGGCACGCAAAATCCGAAAAGAGGCGCGAAGCGAAGCGAAGTTTCGCAAGGACAAGTCTGACGCGTGACGGACACGGCATCGCCCTAAATGACCACGACTTCCTTGGGCCAAAATTTTAGAACGTCGCAAGCGCCCCGGCGGCCAGGACGGCGCCGGTTGGTGCGCCGGTTGGTGACCCGCCAAGTGGTTCTTCGCTGATGGCCAGCGTCGCCATGGCAATATCCGCGCGCAGGTTTTCGGGGACGGCGATCACAACCTGATCGTCTGCGGGCAGCACCCCGAGGGAGACCGGGGCGTTGTCGCCGATGATGGCCCAAAGTTCCAGGTCGCGCTGGCTGGGTGCCGCGCCTGCTGTGCGGTTCAGTTTCAGCGCACCGATGCCCGGTTGATAGACGGCGATGACGCGCAGCGAGGCATCGCTTGCGGCGATATCCGCGGTCAGGATTTCCGCTGTAACAGCCGGTGCGCCGGGGCCACCGCCGGGTGCGGTGAGCATGGGCGAAAACGCCATGAACGCCGCAGCCGCCGCAACTGCGGCCATGCCGATGGCGGCGGCCTGCCAGAGGCGCAGTTTTGACATCAGCGTCGATGCGTGGCCGACATCTGCGAACAACTCACCCTCGATGGCGCGTTTCAGACCGGCGGGCGGCGTGACGGGCGCAACCTCATCCGCGAGCGATGCGAAATGTTCTGTCCAGAACGTCACCTCGGCGCGCACCTCAGGATCCCAGGCGATTGTCGCCTCGAAATCCTTGCGGTCCGCCGATGGCATCAGGTGCAGCACATATTCGGCTGCGTGCATGGCCCCGTCGCGTTCTTTTTTGGTCTCAACGCTCATTTACTCAAGCACTCTCGCAACTTCTCAAGCGACCTGCGAAGCCAGGTGCGCATCGTGTTCAGCGGAACGTCATGGGCCTTCGCCAGGTCGGCGTAGGTGTAACCTTCCAGATATGCGCCCCGCACTGCGGCGCGCCGATCAGGCTCCAGCGTGTCCATACAGGCCCCGATGCGCGCGGCCTCGGAACTGGCGATGGCGGCGGCTTCGGGTGTTGGGCCGGCAGATGGCACTGCGTCAGCCTCGGACAGATCCTCGCCCGCTGTCTTGCGACGGCGCAGGCTGTCGATTGCCGTGTTTCTGGCAATCGTGATCAGCCAGGTCATCGGGCTTAGCCCGTTGGCCGCATATCTGTCCGCCCGCTTCCAAACCTTCACGAACGTGTCTTGCAGGGCGTCTTCTGCCGCTGCCCGATCATTCAAGACACGCAGGCACACCCCGAATAGTTTCGCAGATGTCTTGTCATAAAGCTGCGAAAGCGCCTTGCGGTCGCCCAACGTCAGGCGGGACAACAGGTTTTCAATGTCTGCAGTCGTATTCACGGCCAGTACAAACCCCCAAGATTCGCAGATATTTAGCCTTTGCGAATACATCTTGGCCAGTGGGCATTTCCGATTGGCTGTCCGGGCCACCCCGTAGGATCGCGCATTTTATGAAACAAGCGGTTGTAATGGTACTGGCGGAAAGGATAGCACCCCGCCGAAACACCCACATCCCTGCCCCGTTCCGACTGGAAATCATGTCATGCAAGTCCTTGCCCCGATCCCAGAGCTATATGTCTCCTACGATTCTGCCCAGAAGCTGAAAAACGACGCGGGCGACTTGCCCTCCTGGGATCTGAGCCCGCGCCAGATTTGTGATCTGGAGTTGCTGATGAATGGCGGGTTCAACCCGCTGAAGGGGTTTCTGGGGCGCGACGATTACGACAGCGTGGTCAGCACCATGCGGCTGGCCGATGGGACGCTCTGGCCGATGCCGATCACGCTGGATGTCAGTCAGGAATTCGCCGATGCCATTGCGGAAGGCCAGGACATCGCCCTGCGCGATCAGGAAGGTGTGATCCTGGGCACCATGTCGGTCACTGACAAATGGAGCCCGGACAAATCGCTTGAAGCAGACCAGGTGTTTGGCGCCGATGATGCGGCGCATCCGGCGGTGAACTATCTGCACAACACCGCCGGGCCGGTGTATCTGGGCGGGCCGATCACGGGTATCCAGCCGCCGACGCATTACGATTTCCGCGCCCGCCGCGACACCCCGAACGAGATGCGCGCCTATTTCCGCAAAATGGGCTGGCGCCGCATCGTTGCCTTCCAGACCCGCAACCCCCTGCACCGCGCCCATCAGGAGCTGACGTTCCGCGCCGCGCGGGAAGCCCAGGCCAACCTGCTGATCCATCCGGTCGTCGGCATGACCAAACCGGGCGATATCGACCATTTCACCCGCGTGCGCTGTTACGAGGCGGTGCTGGACCAATACCCCTCTGCCACCACCAGCATGAGCTTGCTGAACCTTGCGATGCGCATGGCGGGCCCACGCGAAGCGGTCTGGCACGGGCTGATCCGCAAGAACCACGGCTGCACCCATCTGATCGTCGGGCGCGATCACGCCGGGCCCGGCAAGAATTCGAAGGGCGAGGATTTTTACGGCCCCTATGACGCGCAGGAGCTGTTCAAGCAGCACCAGGACGAGATGGGCATCGAAATGGTCGACTTCAAACACATGGTCTATGTGCAGGAGCGTGCCGAATATCAGCCTGCCGATGAAGTGGCCGAAGGGGATACCGTCCTGAATATCTCGGGCACAGAACTGCGCCGCCGCCTGTTCGAAGGGCTGGAGATTCCCGACTGGTTCAGCTTCCCCGAAGTCGTGGCCGAGCTGCGCCGCACCCGGCCCGCGCGGTCCAAACAGGGGTTCACGGTGTTCTTCACCGGCCTGTCCGGGTCAGGCAAATCCACCATTGCCAACGCGCTGATGGTCAAGCTGATGGAAATGGGCGACCGGCCGGTGACGTTGCTGGATGGGGATATTGTGCGCAAGAACCTCAGCTCGGAACTCGGCTTTTCCAAAGAGCACCGCGATCTGAACATCCGCCGCATCGGCTATGTCGCATCGGAAATCACCAAGAACGGCGGCATCGCGATCTGCGCGCCGATTGCGCCCTATGCCACCACCCGGCGCGCCGTGCGCGAAGAGATCGAGACATTCGGCGCCTTTATCGAGGTGCATGTCTCAACCTCGCTGGAAGAATGCGAGCGGCGGGATCGCAAGGGCCTGTACCGTCTGGCGCGTGAGGGCAAGATCAAGGAATTCACCGGCATCTCGGACCCATACGATGTGCCCGAGAATGCCGAACTGGTCGTCGATACCGAGAATGTCGAGGTTGATTACTGCGCCCAGCAGGTTTTGCTGAAGCTGGAAGGCATGGGATTGATCGCGGCGAACTGACGCGCGATTTTGGCACATGTCCGATCTGATCATATCCCTGACGACCATCCCGCCGCGGATGCACCAGATCGCTCCGACGTTGCGCGATCTGGTGGCACAGCGGGCCGATGTGGCCGAGGTGCGGCTGTATATTCCGCGCCGCTATCGCCGGTTCGACTTTGACCCGGCGACCGATCTGCCAGACCTGCCGGACGGCGTGACACTGTGCATGACGGACGAGGATTTCGGACCCGCGACCAAGGTGCTTCCGGCGGTTCGGGATTTTTCCGGGCAAGATGTCGAGATCCTGTTTTGTGACGACGATCAACCCTATGCGCCGGACTGGGCGCAGTATTTTCTGGATGCCCGGCGTGCCCGGCCCGACGCATGCATTGTCGAAAAGGGCTATGATCTGGACACGCGCCCGCCGGGGGCGCGCTACCGGCTGGAAAACCGCATGCAGCCGCGCGCGCTGGCGCGCCACAAGGGTCTCGGATACCGCCTGTTCCGGTTGCTGACGCTGACCACGATCAAGCCGAAACCCTATATCGTTGACGGCTATGTGGATGTGCTGGAGGGGTATCGCGGCGCGATGATCCGGCCAGAGTTTATCCCGCCCGAAACCTTCGACATTCCCGAGGTTCTTTGGACCGTCGATGACCCCTGGTTGTCCGGCCAGATGACCCGCAACAACGTGCCGATCTGGCTGATGACCGCGCCACCGCTTTGGGGGCGGCCTTACGGCGCGCACCATCAGGACGGGCTGGCCAAAATGGTGCATCAGGATCACGGGCGGTTAGAAGCAGACACCGCTTGTATCGAACATTTCCGCAAGAATTTCGGCATCTGGCAGGGCGACGGGCCGTATTAACACCGCGCTGATGCCGCCCCGATGCCACCCTGAGACGGGGCCGGTGTCGTTAGTGCACGTTCACCGGCGCAAAATCATTCTCTCGCGCCAGGAAGAATGCCAGCTTGCGGTCGCGCACCAGCGCCAGACGTTCGCCCGCAGCGGAATGGACGGCGAATAACTCTTCGATATCCCCGGCTTCGGCGCGCACCTCTTCGGGCAAATCTTCCACGGCAACCGGGCGCACATAGACGATGTTGCGGTCGTGTTCCGGTGCGAAATCGAACTTGGTTTTCATTGTTACTGCCCTTTCCCGATCTTGATCGTCTGCACCACTTTTTCCGGCACGGCGCGTTTCAGATCGACGTGCAGCAGCCCGTTTTCGGCCGCCGCGCCCGCAACCTCGACCCCGTCAGCCAGAACAAAGCTGCGCTGGAACTGTCGTGCGGCGATGCCACGGTGCAGAAACAGACGCTCGGCCCCGTCCTCGGGGCTTTTGCCGCGGACGATCAACTGGCGATCCTCGACCGTGATCGACAGGTCATCCTCGCCAAATCCGGCCACCGCCAATGTGATCCGAAACGACGTGTCCGAGGTTTGTTCGATGTTATAGGGCGGGTATCCGTTCTGATCGGATTTGGCAGTGCGTTCCACCAGCCGTTCCAGGCGGTCAAAGCCCAGCAGGAAGGGATGCGATCCCAGAGTCATTTTCGTCATGGCGGCGTCCTTCCACTTAAGCGACGACGGGGCGGGGTTCCGTTTTCGGCAACCCCTGTTGTAAATGATATGGTGTCGCGCAGCGCCGTTCGCAAGCCTTTGAGGTATTTGGTCCATTGGGTGGGCGGGAAAATCGCGTTAAGGTTGACAGGCTGCGGAAATCTGCTGAAAGAACTGCATGAATTCTTCGTCCGAAATGAAAAAGACCGAGGTTTTGCGCGTCGAACTGGAAGTGTTTCGACGCGAACATCGTGACCTTGATGACGCGATCGAGGCGTTGGAGGCTTCGGGGCGTGGCGATCAGCTTGCGTTGCGCCGCCTCAAGAAGCAAAAGCTGGTGCTGAAGGATCGGATCGCCAAGATCGAAGACCAGCTGACCCCGGATATCATTGCCTGATCCCCGACCAACAGGAGCTTCCGCCAGATGAGTGCTGATGTCGCGATTGTCATGGGCAGCCAGTCGGATTGGCCGACAATGCAGGCCGCCTCAACGGTGCTGGACGAGCTTGGCATCGGGTTCGAAGCGCGGATCGTTTCGGCCCATCGCACGCCGGATCGACTGTGGGAATTTGGCAAGACCGCCGCGGCACAGGGCTTTCGGGTGGTGATCGCCGGGGCGGGCGGTGCGGCGCATTTGCCGGGGATGCTGGCCTCGAAGACCATACTGCCGGTGATTGGCGTGCCGGTGCAGACACGCGCGCTGGGCGGGCTCGACAGCCTTTATTCCATCGTCCAGATGCCACGCGGCTATCCGGTGGCGACTATGGCCATCGGCGAAGCGGGCGCAATGAACGCAGGGCTGATGGCGGCGCAGATACTGGCGCTGGGCGATCAGGCCCTGGCCGGGCGGCTGGCGGAATGGCGCGCCGCACTCAGCGCTTCGATCCCGGAGGTCCCAACAGATGGCTGAGGCGCTGGAGCAAGGCGCGGTGATTGGCATTCTGGGCGGCGGGCAACTGGGGCGCATGCTGTCGGTTGCCGCGTCGCGTCTGGGGTACCGGTGCCACGTCTATGATCCGGGCGATGCGCCGCCTGCCGGGCAGGCTGCCGAACAGGTGACGACGGCGCCATGGGACGACGCGCAGGCCCTGACGCAATTCGCCAGTTCGGTCGATGTCGTCACCTATGAATTCGAGAATGTTCCGGCAGAGGCGCTTGACGTGATCGAGGCGATCGTGCCGGTGCGTCCGGGCCGTGCTGCGCTGGAAACCAGTCAGGACCGGCTGACCGAGAAGAATTTTCTGGCCAACCTGGGGCTTGGCACTGCGCCGTTTCAGCCGGTCGATGATTTGGCCGGGCTGGAGGCAGCCTGCGATCGCATCGGCGTGCCCGCGTTCCTGAAAACCAGGCGCTTTGGCTATGACGGCAAGGGGCAGGCGCGGTTGACGGATGCCGAACAGGCCGCCGATGCCTGGCAGTCTGTCGGGCAGGTGCCCAGCATTCTGGAAGGCGCGGTGGCGTTTTCGTCCGAGGTTTCGGTGATCGCGGCGCGCGGGCTGACCGGTAATGTGGCGGTCTTTGATCCGGGCCAGAACACCCATGTTGACGGCATTTTGCGCACAACACTCGTACCCGCCCCCCTAAGCCCCGAACACGGTGCCGATGCGCGCCGGATCGCCGGGGCGATCCTTGACGCGCTGGATTATGTCGGGGTGATCGGGGTGGAGCTGTTCGTGACGCCGGATGGCCTGCTGGTGAATGAATTCGCGCCGCGCGTCCATAATTCCGGCCACTGGACGCAAAACGCCTGTGTTGTTGACCAGTTCGAGGCGCATATTCGCGCCATCACCGGCATGCCGCTGGGCGATCTGGTGCGCCATGCGGATGTCGAGATGACCAATCTGATCGGCGAAGACGTGAACGATCTGCCCCGGCTGGCGACCTCACCAGGTGTGGCCGTCCACCTTTATGGCAAGGCCAAGGCGCGACCGGGCCGCAAGATGGGGCATGTGAACCGGGTGATCCGGCGCATTTAGACGGTCAAGCCAGAGCATCATCCAATTTGACGCCACGAATGTCCGGGGGCAAAGGCCCGTCCTTAGACAGGCGCGGGCCATTCCGACAGCTGTTCAGTTGTTCGGGATGGCCCCTCAGCTGCCATCGCCGTGGTCAAATCGCCCGTTTTTCAGGAACGCGATTGTCTGTAGCACCACATCGGCGTTCAGCATCATCAGGGTATGGGATACCGGCAGGATGACATGGTCGTCCATCCCGCGCAGGGCAGTCGAGGTGATGGCGACCTTGCCATCGTCCGGTCCGGCAATCACGGCGGAATACAGTGGGTTGAAGGACCGCGACCCCGCAATCACTCCAAGTTCAAAGCGCGCCGCGCCCAATTGGTTCGGCACCGAATCCGCGTCGGTTCCAAGCTGAATTCCCGCTGGTCCGATCAACCAATCGAACGCGCCAAGCTCTCCGTAGAAATCAATCAGCTCCGACCCTTTGTTGGGCGGCGCCATCATCACAACCCGGCCCATATCACCGGGCCGGTTCTGAGACAGCCAGGCACGGGCAAGTATGCCGCCCATGGAGTGGGTCACGAAATGCACCTTGGTATCGCCGCAGGCTGCAACCGCCGGGGCGACGGCGATATCCATCAACTCTTGAATCGGTGCCTTGGTCGACGGATAGCCAAGATTGACGATTTTGTACCCGGCCAATTCCAACGCGTCGCCCATAACCCGCATTGACGACGGGCTGCGCCAGAGGCCGTGAAGCAGGACCACACACTCCCTCTGAGTGGCCGCGCTCACAGGTGGGGCCGTGGCAGAAAAGAGCAGGGTCAGGATCAAAGCCAGCTGTCGCATGGCACCGAACTTATGGCCCCCGATCCGCGACGACGAGGGGGGCGGGGCGATTTTTTTATCGGACATTGCGTCACCCCGTGCTTGTGCGCGGCGAAACCTCGGGCCACGCTGCCCGCATGAACACCCGTCCCGTCCGTCTGGCTGTCCGCGCGCTGATCCTGCATCGCGACCTGCTGTTGCTGGTCAACGCCTGGCCCGGCCGGCAGAGCGATCTGTGGTGCGCGCCCGGTGGCGGCGTTGATCCGGGCCAAAGCCTGCCCGACAACCTGATCCGCGAGGTGACCGAGGAGACCGGGCTTCATGTCACGGTTGGCGCGCCGGTTCTGGTCAATGAATTCCATGATCCGACGCGCGGGTTTCACCAGGTCGATGTGTATTTCCGCTGCGACGTGGCCGATGCGCGCATTGACCCCGAATGGCGCGACCCCGAAGGCGTTGTTAATCGCCATCGTTGGGTGACTCAGGCAGAACTTGCAACGCTCTGCGTCAAGCCGGACAGCCTTGGGTCGGTGGCGTGGAACGACACCCGGGAAAACGCCGGGGCGATTACTTATGACCCACTGGAACTGATCCAGCGCTGAGGCGTGTTTTGCAATGGCGCAGCTGCCTCCCCGACGCGGATCGCCCGATCAGGCCGCCTGGGCGGGTTTGTCGTGGCGCACCAGGTTGCGACCGTCCGATTTGGCCTGATACAGCGCCCGGTCGGCGGCCACGAACGCGTGGTCGAAAGCCTCGCCACCGCTATGCGGCGCAACACCGATTGAAATCGTCACCTCTGGCCCGACCTCGGCCTGGTCAATGGCGATGGCTTCGCGCAGGCGGTTGGCAATTGCTCCGGCAAGTGCCGGTGGTGCGCCGGGAAGGAAAATCACAAACTCCTCACCGCCCCAACGCGCCAGCAGGTCCTTCTTGCGCAGCATCTCGGTCGCGGTGTCGGCCACATGGCACAGCACCCGGTCGCCGACCTGATGACCATAGCAATCGTTGACGGCCTTGAAGTGATCGAGGTCCAGCAGCAGCAACGCGCCAGCCTCGGTTCCGCGCATCTGGCGCGAAAATCCGCGCCGGTTCAGCAAGCCGGTCAACGGGTCGGTATCGACTTGACGGCGATGGCTGGCGCGTTGCCTGTTGGCCTCGGCCGCCATCTGGTTGATGCGCCGCATGATACGCCCGACGTCATCGTCATAACCGTCCGGCAGCGGGTCAATCGACTTGTGCGCGATCCAGGAATCGGCCGCTTCCAGAATGATCCCGACCGGCGAAAGCGCGGCCCGCAGTGCACGCGCAGTTATCGACGCCGTTCCCAGCCCAACCAATGCAATTGTGGCAGGCGGTATCCAGGAGTCATCCCGCAACAACAAGATGCAGGCGGCGGCGGTCGGCAGAAGAATGCTGACACAGGCCAGCGCCGTGATCTTGGCTGAAAAGCTGCCCGGAAACAGCTGTGCCATCAAATGGTAAAGACGCACCAGAACCCCCATTAACCGGATCAAGTGTCCCGATGTGCGGGAAACTGGCAGGGCCGCATTGCGCAAACGTTAACAACGCACCTGCCGCGCCGTTCTTAATCCGTCGAATTTGTTGCAACCTGCCGCGCGGCACGCCAAAGATTGCGGCCATGGAACACCTGACACCCGGATTGACCGGCACAGCCGAGATGATTGTCGGCAGCAACGACACCGCCCCGCGCGTCGGCTCGGGCCGGATCGCGGTTCTGGCGACGCCAGTTATGATCAACCTTGTCGAGGAGGCCGCACTTGCAGCCTTCGAACACCTGCTGGACGCGGGCCAACAGTCACTGGGCACGCATCTTGATATCAGCCACATCGCGGCAACGCCCACTGGCATGCGGGTTGAGGCACAGGCCGAACTGACGTCGATTGACGGGCGCAAGCTGACATTTGCAATCCGCGTCCATGATGAGGTTGACCGCATTGCAGAAGGCACGCACACGCGCGTCGTTGTTTCGGCCGCGCGATTTCAGGACCGCGTGGACGCCAAGGCCACGCGTTAGGGGCGCTGGGGCATCATCCATTGATCTGCAAAGATGCCCGACGGCGAACACCCGTCCCGAGCAGGACGCGCGCCGGACCGGCGGGCTGGCGCAGCAACGGTTGAGGGGCATGATTTATGGAGAGGTGTTAGCCGTCAACTTTCCCGGATGTGCCCACCTCGAACCGACGCCTGACCGGTTGGGCCGGTCCGGCGTGCGCGCCTTGCGCCTTTGGCGCGCACCGGGCGCAGGCCATTCCAAAAGCGATCCAGGCTTTCAGGATGCCACTAGGGCTGCGGCACCCAAATCAGCTCGACCCGGCAGCCGCCGGGTTCGCGGATCATCGCGTGGACGCGCGGGCCGTCGCCCAGGGGTTCGGGCATGAATTCCACCTCGACACCCGGCCATGTGGCGACCTTGTTGGCCAGGTCGTCCAATGCAGCTTCAGAATCGACGCCGATGGCGACGTGATGCAGGCCGATGTTGGCGTACCGGTCAAAGGCGACCGGCTCGGCAGCCTTCGCCTGCCAAAGCGTCAGGCGGGCGTGGCCGTCGGTAACCGCGGCATAAGGGTAATCGGGATTGCCACCCGCCACGGTCCAGCCCAGCGCGCCGGTGAAAAACCCGACCGGCTGATCCAGATCGCGGCCCGCCCGCTCAATTTGGATGATGCCAAAGGTGGTCCTGGGATTTGACCGGTCGGATTTATTGGGGCCGACAAGTTGGGCACGTTATCGACTATAAGCTCAGATGATTTCATCCTCGTCGAACATCGGGTCATCAGACAGCTGTGAGGAATGGTCGTCCATCGCGTTCTCTGCTTTCTTGACAGAGTGGACGCGGGCCAGATGGAATACCGCGTCCCCCTCATTGACCACGGGCAGTACAGCCCGTCCGACGATAATGCCGTCGAACGGGGCGGTGACGTCGATCTCTTCCTCGCCAAACGGATCTGAGACGACCCCAAGCACATCGTTCTTGCGCGCCGGATCTCCATCGGCCTTCAGGCTACGGAACAGACCACCCATCGGCGCGCGCAGCCATTTGCTGGACGGACAAAACTGCGGCATCGCCTTGGCCGGGGCAACGCCACGTCCCGATATCATGTCGAGCGATTTCATCACCCTGAGGATGCCAGCTTGCCCTGCACGGACCGAAACTTCGTCAAATCGCAAGCCTTCCCCCGCCTCATAAAGCAGAACCGTTTTCCCCAGCTCTTTTGCCGACCCTCGCAAAGACCCCTCGCGCACAGGGGATTCCATGATGATTGGTGCGCCAAAGACATCCGCCATTTCACGGGCGGCCAGGTCATCCGGCGAGACACGGACCTGCGGATAATTGATCCGATGGATAGCGGCCGAGTGAAGATCGATCCCGACATCGGACCGCGCCACGATCTCTTTCAAAAACAGATGGGCAAGGCGCGCCGCGAGAGAGCCGCCCTCGCTCCCCGGGAACGACCTGTTCAGATCGCGCCTGTCAGGCAGATATCTGGACCTGTTGATGAACCCGAAGGAATTCACAATCGGAACCACGATCAGCGTGCCCCTGATGCCACGCAACGCCGGGGATTTCAGCAGGCGCCGGACAATTTCAATGCCGATCACCTCGTCCCCGTGAACGCCGGCGCTTACAAAGAACACAGGTCCGTCGGTTTTTCCCTGGATCACATGCGCGGACATGGTGACCGGGGTATGGTCCGACAACGAACTGACCGGCAGGTCCACAGTGCGCCGGGTGCCGGGCAGGATCACTTCCCCGCCAATTTCAAAACCCGGACGTTTCAGCATCAGCCCTTGCCTTTCGTCTTGGTCTTGCCGGGCTTGGCGTTTTTCTCGATGAACTCGATCATCTTGCCGGCCACATCAAGGCCCGTCGCCTTTTCGACGCCTTCCAGACCGGGTGAAGAGTTGACTTCCATGACGACAGCCCCGTGATTGGCACGCAGCATGTCCACGCCGCAGGCATTCAGACCCATCGCTTTCGCAGCCCGCACAGCGGTTGACCTTTCTTCCGGCGACAGCTTGATCAGTTCTGCGGATCCGCCGCGGTGCAGGTTGGACCGGAACTCGCCCTCGGCGCCAGTGCGTTTCATCGCGGCAATAACGCGGCCCCCAATGACAATCACACGAATGTCCGTACCGCCCGCTTCCTTAATGAACTCCTGAATAAGAATGTTGGTTCCGGAGGCGCGGAAAGCTTCGATCACGGATTTCGCCGAACGATCCGTATCCGCCAGAACAACGCCAAGCCCCTGCGTGCCTTCCAGCAGCTTGATCACCAATGGTGCGCCGCCAGCCAGCGCCAGCACTTCTTCGGTCTGCTTGGGATCGTGGGCAAATGTTGTCACCGGCAAGCCGACACCATCGCGGGCAAGCAGTTGCATCGAGCGTAACTTGTCGCGCGACCGCCCGATGGCTACACTCTCATTCAGCGGATAGACGCCCATCATCTCGAACTGGCGCAGCACGGCCATGCCGTAGAACGTGATCGAGGCGCCGATCCGGGGTATAACGGCGTCGTAGCCTTGCAGCTTTTCCCCATTGTAATAAATCTCTGGCCGCCGGGACGCGATGTTCATGTAACAGCGCAGCGTATTGATGATGTCGAGCTGATGACCACGGTCCTCGGCGGCCTCCAAAAGCCGCCGGTGCGAGTATAGGCTGGCGTTTCTGGCAAGCATCGCGATTTTCATGGTGATTTCCTTTTGCCAGCTTTTGCGGCGGTTGACCTCGGAGTGGTAAGATTGCGCTTTCGCGGATTGACCAGGATCGAATGCCTGCGCAGGGCGGTGCGTCCGACGATCATGCGGAACTTCATCTTGGTGCGCTCTGCAAGCGAAAGGTCGATGCTCCATAGGCGGTCGGAAATGCGGAACTTGGTCCGGATAACGATGCGACGTTCCGGAATGCCGCTGGTATTCTTGATTTCACGTTGATCGTGGATCGGACATTCCACATCGGTGTCGTGGGCGTCGTCGTCAAACCGTGTGTGAAACCGGACCCACGGGACGCCATCGCGTTCGAAAGTCTCGATATCGGTGGCATGAAGTGCCGAAGTGCGCGCACCGGTATCGATTTTCGCCTTGAGGTTCTTAAGACCCAGAAGCGGAAGATCAACCCGCTCTTGCCAGCCAACAACGAGCATATGAGTTGTCTCCAGTATTCCTTAGATCGTCCTGTATTACATCTTATGAACGATTAGCCAAATTTTCCCAGCGCCCTTGCAAAGCCGTCATTCATACCCATGGCTCCTGAGTCCGTTTCGACCGCATGCCAGACACTTTAACAGCAGAACCAAAAAAAGGGGCCGCCCGAAGGCAGCCCCTGAACTTGTCTGAGCGGTTGGGGTTCTCGGTATTTGGCCTTTGGGCCAAACGCCTGTCACCCACGTCGATTTTGCAAGCGCAAAGTCGACAATCTTACATCATGCCGCCCATGCCGCCCATGTCGGGCATGCCGCCGCCGGGGGCGCCAGCGCCCTCTTTCGCGGGCTTGTCGGCAACCATGGCTTCGGTCGTGATCAGCAGACCAGCGATCGAGGCTGCGTCTTCCAGCGCGGTGCGCACAACCTTGGCCGGGTCGATGACGCCGAACTTGAACAGGTCGCCATACTCTTCCGTCTGAGCGTTGAAGCCGAAGGCCGCATCCGAAGATTCGCGGATCTTGCCAGCAACAACCGACCCGTCGACGCCCGAGTTCTCGGCGATCTGACGCAGCGGTGCTTCCAGTGCTTTGCGCACGATGGCAATGCCAGCGTCCTGGTCCGAGTTGTCGCCTTTCAGGCCTTCCAGCGATTTCGCACCCTGGATCAGAGCAACACCGCCACCAACGACGATCCCTTCCTGAACCGCAGCGCGGGTCGCGTTCAGCGCGTCATCGACACGGTCCTTACGCTCTTTCACTTCGACCTCGGTCATGCCGCCAACGCGGATGACAGCCACACCACCGGCGAGTTTCGCAACACGTTCCTGCAGCTTCTCACGGTCATAGTCGGAGGTGGTTTCTTCGATCTGCTGACGGATCTGGCTGACCCGGGCTTCGATCTCGGCCTTGGCACCGGCACCATCGATGATGGTGGTTTCGTCCTTGGTGATCGAGATACGCTTGGCGGTGCCCAGCATGTCGATGGTGACGTTTTCCAGCTTCATGCCCAGATCTTCGGAGATCACCTGACCACCGGTCAGAATGGCGATGTCCTGCAGCATGGCCTTACGACGGTCACCGAAACCCGGAGCCTTGACGGCCGCGATTTTCAGACCACCGCGCAGCTTGTTCACAACCAGGGTTGCCAGGGCTTCGCCCTCAACATCTTCGGCGATGATCATCAGCGGCTTGCCCGACTGGATAACCGACTCAAGCAGCGGAACCATCGGCTGGAGGCTGCTCAGCTTTTTCTCGTGCAGCAGGATCAGACCGTCTTCCAGCTCGGAAATCATCTTGTCCGGGTTGGTGACGAAATAGGGGCTGAGGTAGCCGCGGTCGAACTGCATGCCTTCGACAACATCGGTCTCGGTCTCGAGGCCTTTGTTCTCTTCGACGGTGATCACACCCTCGTTGCCGACCTTCTGCATCGCGTCAGCGATCTGGCGACCGATTTCGGCTTCGCCGTTGGCGGAAATGGTGCCGACCTGCGCAACTTCGTCGCTGTCTTTGACTTCGCGCGACGCATCGCGGATGTGCTGAACAACCTTGCCAACCGCGGCTTCGATTCCGCGCTTCAGGTCCATCGGGTTCATGCCGGCGGCAACCGACTTCATGCCTTCGCGCACGATGGCCTGGGCCAGAACCGTGGCGGTGGTGGTGCCGTCGCCGGCTTCGTCATTGGTGCGGCTGGCGACTTCTTTCACCATCTGCGCGCCCATGTTTTCGAACTTGTCTTCCAGTTCGATTTCCTTGGCCACGGTCACACCGTCTTTGGTGATGCGCGGGGCGCCGAAGGATTTGTCGATAACCACGTTGCGGCCCTTGGGGCCCAGGGTCACTTTGACCGCATCTGCAAGCGTATTGACGCCCTTCAGCATGCGGTTGCGGGCGTCGGTGTCGAACCGGACGTCTTTCGCTGCCATTGTCTTAATCTCCTAGAATTTCGTGTGTGGTGGGGGAAGCGTCGCTCAGCTGATGGTGCCGAGGATGTCGCTTTCCTTCATGATCAACAGCTCTTCGCCGTCCAGCGTGATCTCGGTGCCGGACCATTTGCCGAACAGGATCTTGTCGCCAGCCTTGACGCTGGGCGCGATCAGCTCGCCACTATCTTTGCGGGCGCCTTCGCCTACGGAAATGATTTCGCCTTCAGCGGGCTTTTCCTTGGCGCTGTCGGGAATGATCAGGCCGCCTTTGGTTTTTTCGTCGCCTTCAATGCGGCGGACCAGAACCCGGTCGTGCAGCGGTGTGAATGCCATCTCGGAACGCTCCTTCGTTCGTCGTTTCTATTGGGTGTTATCACTCACCCATGGCGAGTGATAACGGAGCGGAAATAGGCAGGTGGCGGCCCCGAGTCAACACGCGCGGGCGGATTAATTCCTTGCGCGGTTGACGTGGTGGCAGTATGAAATCCGCCACCAACTGAGGAGCGCCCTGACAGTGATCAAGTAAGCCCGGTCATCCCTGACCAGATCCCCGCCTTCCCCGCGAAGGCGATCTGCTTACATATCACGAACAGGAGCATTTCATGCCCGATATAATCTATGACGTCGCCGTTTCGGCGGACGGATACATCTGTGGCCCCGACGCCGATATCTCGGCCTTTCCAGCCGAGGGGCCGCATGTGGAGGCGTATCTGGAGCGCGTCGCCAGCTATGGCACGGTTCTGATGGGCCGGCGGACTTACGAATTCGGCTATGGCTTTGGATTGCCAGTGGGCGCAAACCCCTATCCTCATGCCGAGGCACTGGTGTTTTCCGCCAGCATCGACCTGCCGGGCGACGCGGCGGTCACTGTGGTGCGTGACGATTGGCACGCCCGGATCAAGGCGCTGAAGAACTCGGTCACGGCGCATATCTATCTCTGCGGTGGTGGGGCCTTCGCCGGTTGGATGCTGGACCAGGGGCTGATTGACCGGCTGCGCCTGAAACGCGCGCCGGTGATCCTTGGCGACGGGGTTCCGATCTTCGGGGCCTCGGCGAAGCCGGTTATCGGGCAGGTGACCGCGTCCGAAACCTGGCCCAATGGCGTCGCTTATTGTGAGGTTCGCCTGTGATCCTCGCCGCTGCTGGTCACGGTTTGACCGGCGGCGGCACCTGATAATCCTTCAGGCCCTGTGCCCCTTTCGGAGTCAGCCCGTAGACGCCCTTTTCAACCCGTTCGAACCAGCCGTAGTGATCTGTCGCCATCAGCCGGGTGGCTTGCGGAACACCTGTGGCCTTGGCCACCATCGCGCCTTTGGTTGGGCCCGCATCGGACAGATGCGCCGCACAGCGCAGGGCGTCCTGCCGGTAGGCGGTGACAAGGCCGCTGCGGGTGGCACCCCCGGTACTGGGGTCACCGACCCGGCGTGCAAACTCGCGCAGCAAGCGGGCCTTTCGACGCGCTGATTTTCGGGGTTTGAACGGGGCCGGGTCGCAATGGATTTCGACCAGCCCGTCGCGCAGCCGCACGGTGATCAGCCCCAGCCCAAGGCGCTTGCACAAGCCGATGTTGTCTTTCAGCGCCTTCCAGGCGACCCGCCCGGTCTTGCGCGGGATGGCGAGGTAAACCGCATCGCTGATCGACTGTCGCGCGATGCCCTGATGAACCAGGGTCAGCGCGAAGGCGGTTTTAAGTTCGACAATCACCGGGTCTTCATCGCCGCGGATGGCGACGACGTCCGCCTCGGCCACCTCGCCCTTCACCGCATACCCCTGCCCTTCCAGCAGGGCCTTGATCGGCGGGTAGAGGTCGGTTTCGCGGATCGCGGTCATGCGGCGTGTTTAATGGGATTGGGACAAGGATGCTATTGGTCTGAAGCGGGCGCTGGCAGATTGTCCCCGCGCCCGGTGCGCGCCGTAAGGCGCAGGGCCCACGCCGGACCGGTCCCGCCGGTCAGGCGCTGGTCTGAGTTTGGCGCGTCCAAGCGAGGTGACGGCCAAACCAGAGCCATAAATCATGCAAACTCAATGGCGCAGCGCCAGCCCACCGGCCCGGCGCGCGCCCTGCTTACGATGCACTGCTAGTGTCCAATCCAGGCCAAAACCGTCAAACCTACCCACTCTTCGCCCGCTCAATCGCCTCAACGATCATCTGCTTGGCACGCGCCGCGTCGCCCCAGTTTTCAACCTTGACCCATTTGCCGGGCTCCAGATCTTTGTAGTGCTCGAAGAAATGGTTGATCTGCTGACGCGTGATCTCGGGCAGGTCCGAAAAATCATGCACGCTTTCATGCCGCCGGGTGATCGAGTTCGACGGCACCGCCACGACCTTTTCGTCCTGGCCCTTCTCATCCGCCATCACCAGCACGCCGACAGGACGGCAGGACATGACCGAACCGGGCACCAGCGGCCGTGTGTTCGCGATCAGAACGTCAATCGGATCGCCATCTTCGGACAGCGTATGCGGCACGAAGCCATAGTTCCCGGGATAGCGCATCGGCGTATAAAGGAACCGATCCACGAACAGCGCGCCCGAGGCTTTGTCGAGCTCATATTTGATCGGCTCACCGCCAATCGGCACTTCGATGATGACGTTGATGTCTTCGGGCGGGTTTTCCCCGATCGGGATCGCATTGATGTCCATGATACTGGTCCTGTCTGAATGTCCCGCTTCCTATAGGGCCCAAGTGCCATTGCTGCAACGCAGCAAACGTCTTGACGGGGCATATCACCCATGCGCCAAACGCAAAAGGCCCGGAACCTGCGCTCCGGGCCTTCCGCTGAAATTCTGGCTGCGGTTCAGAGCAGCGGCGCGATCACCAGGCTGACGATGGCCATCACGTTGATCAGGATGTTCATCGCCGGGCCGGAGGTGTCCTTGAACGGATCACCAACCGTGTCGCCGACCACGACGGCCGAGTGCGTGTCGGTGCCCTTGCCGCCAAAGTTGCCCTTTTCGACGTGCTTCTTGGCGTTGTCCCAGGCACCGCCTGCGTTCGCCATCATCAGCGCCATCAGCACACAGCCCAGCAGCGCCCCGGCCAGCATGCCGCCCAGCGCTTCCGGGCCAATGCCGATGCCGATGACCGGCGGCGCCAGCACCGCAATCACACCCGGCAGCAGCATCCGCTTCAGCGCGGCCGAGGTCGCGATCTCGATGCACTTGGCCGAATCCGGGTCTGCCTTGCCTTCCATCAAGCCGGGGATCTCCCGGAACTGGCGGCGGATCTCGTTAATCATCTCGAACGCCGCGTCGCCCACGGCGGTCATGGTGATCGAGGCGACAAGGAACGGGATCGTGCCGCCGATGAAGATGCCGACCAGAACCATCGGATCGTCGAGGCGAAGCTCGAACCCGACGTTGTTGGCGCGCACCGTTTCAACAAAGGCCGCGATGATCGCCAGTGCAGCAAGTGCAGCCGCCCCGATGGCAAAGCCCTTGCCGATGGCGGCGGTGGTGTTGCCAAGCTCGTCCAGGCTGTCGGTAATCTCACGCACGTCGGCGCCCATCTCACCCATCTCGGCGATGCCACCTGCGTTGTCGGCAACCGGGCCGTAGGCGTCGATGGCCATGGTGATGCCGACAGTTGCCAGCATGCCGACAGCGGCGATACCCACGCCGTAAAGGCCAGCAAGCTCGGTCGAAACGAAAACGATGCCTGCAATACACAGCAGCGGCAAAACGACCGACTGCATGCCGACCGCCAGACCGGTGATCATCACCGTCGCAGGCCCGGTTTCGCCCGAGGCTGCGATTTTGGTGACCGGAGCACCGGCCGTGTAGTATTCGGTGATCAGGCCGATGGCGACGCCGCCAACGGCACCCGCAATCACCGCGAACCAGATGTTGATATCCAGACCCAGCATCAGGATCAGCACCAGGGCACCCACCAGGAACAACACGGGCGCGCCCAGCGTACCGGTGCGCAGCGCCGCTGCGGGGGCTTTGCCTGCCTGCGTCTTGACCACGAAGATCATGATGATCGAAGCGATCAGCCCAAGGGCCGCAAGACCCAGTGGCAGGAACATCATTTCCGAACGACCCGCATCAACGGCGACCGAGGCTGCGGCGATCGCGATGGTCGCGATCATGGCGCCACAATAGCTTTCAAAGATGTCCGATCCCATGCCGGCCACGTCGCCGACGTTGTCGCCCACGTTATCGGCGATCACGCCGGGGTTGCGTGGATCATCTTCAGGAATGCCAGCTTCGACCTTGCCGACAAGGTCGGCGCCGACGTCAGCGGCCTTGGTGAAGATGCCGCCGCCAACACGGCTGAACAGTGCCACGGTCGAGGCGCCCATGCCAAAGCCTTCCAGGCTGTGCGCGTCACCACCAATGAACCAGTAGAGACCACCCAGACCGATCAGACCAAGCGAGGCAACCGACAGACCCATGATCGAACCGCCGAAGAAGGCGACCGTCAGTGCACTTGCTGCACCATCGGTCTGCGCGGCGGTTGCCGTGCGCACGTTGGCCTTGGTGGCCGAATACATGCCGATCCAGCCCGCAATGGACGAGGATACCGCACCGACGATCACGGCAGTGGTTACGCTAAATTGACCCTTCGGCAAGTCCAGGAAAATATACGTCAGAACAACCTGCGCTGCCAGGAACATGATCAGAATGGTGTATTCGCGGCGCATGAAGACCATGGCCCCTTCGTGGATCTGATCGCCAATCTTTTTGATCGCGGCATCGCCCTCGGGGTATTTCATCACCATACCGTAAAGGACGAAAGCGCAGACCAGGCCGACGAGGCCCAGTAGCGGTGGCAGAATTTCCATGTCGTTGATCCCTCGTTGTTGTCCTGGCCCTGGGGCGCGGTTTCGGTGCGCCGGTCGTCCGGACAGCCCGTTTTTTCGTCTTTGCACCCGCAGGCGCGGGCGGATGCCGTATAAGGCGGAGGTCCGCCCAAGTCCAGCGGATTTGCCCTGTAAAACAGGGCCCGCGCCCGGTTGCGTTGTGACCGTGGCTTTGGGAACCCGGTTGCGGGCCGGTTCTGCGGCGCAACGGGTTGGCGCGACGGGTTTTTGGCGGCTTGCGACCCACTGGCCTGCTGCCCTAAAGATGCGGTGCACATGTTGCCCCCGCAGATCCGAAAAGGCCCGCCCCCATGACCCAGATCATCACCTCGCTGGCCGATATATCCGGGCGCTACGACGCAGTTCTCTGCGATCTTTGGGGGTGCCTGCACAACGGCCAGCGCGCATTTCCGGCAGCGGTCGAGGCTTTGCGCACCTTCCGCGCCGGGGGCGGCACGGTTCTGTTGCTGACCAACGCGCCGCGCCCGCGCGCCGATGTGGCCGCGCAGATTGATGGCATGGGGGTGCCGCGCGACTGCTGGGATGTGATCGCAACCTCGGGCGATGCCGCGCGGGCCGCGATGTTCCGGGGGCTTGTGGGCCGGAAGATCTGGCATATCGGAGAGGCGCGCGACACGACCTTCTTTGACCCGCTGCATCTGGTCGATGATCCGGTGGCGATCGAAAGCGTTGATCTGGACGCCGCCGAAGGCATTGTCTGCACGGGCCCGTTCGACCCCCACGCCGACCCGTCAGAGATGCGCCCCCAGTTCCTGCTGGCGAAACAGCGCGGCCTCAAGATGATCTGCGCCAACCCCGATATCGTCGTGGACCGGGGCGACAGGCGCGAATGGTGCGCCGGGGCGCTGGCGAAGCTTTATGAAGAGATGGGCGGCGAGGCGTATTATTTCGGCAAACCGCAACCGCAGATCTATGACCTGTCGCGCCAACGGCTGGCACAGCTTGGCCGGTCGATCCCGGACAGTCGTATCCTTGCCGTCGGTGATGGCATTCTGACGGATGTCCGCGGCGCTGTCGGCGAAGATCTGGACTGTCTGTTTGTCACCGGCGGGCTGGCAGCCGCCGAGACGAAGACGACGGATCAGCCAGACGCGAACGCGCTGGAGGCTTTTCTGAGCGCAGAGATGATGACGCCAACCCATGCAATCGGGTTTTTGCGGTAGGTGGGTCGTATGTGAACGGTGTTCCGTTCGCAGCCTGAAGCGGACATTTGAACCGCCCAGTTCTTCGCCCGGAGTCAAGCCCGCGAGGGCGCCGGGCGATCGCCTGACCGTCCCGCGGGCAGGCGATTTCGATGTGCAGTGGAACCTTCGTGTCTTGGAGTTATCGCTGAACCATAAATTGCCACACACCTTCGTTGCATCGCCTACCCCCGGTCAGGCGATCGCCCGGCTTGTTCTTCGCATCGCCAACGTCCGCTTCAGGCCCTCTCCACCCACCAAGTCTTCTGAACCCGTATTGGCGCAAACCGCGCTTTTCTTAATTTCAGCAACAATCTTGCGCCACTCTTTTCTGCGCTTGCAAAGTAATTAAATTTTACATATGATCTATACCACGCACTTAAATTACTGACCCGACTCAGAGATTCGCACCATGCTCGACAATATGCCCGCTCAGACGATCTGCATCGAAGATATGGAAATCGGCATGAGCCGATTCCTGGAAAAGGTCGTCACCGACCGCGATATTGAGCTGTTCGCCGAGGTCTCGACCGACCGTAATCCGGTGCATTTGGACGACGACTATGCGCAGGACACGATTTTTCAGGGCCGCATCGCGCATGGGATGCTGACGGCGGCGCTGATCTCGGCAGTGATCGGCGAACAACTCCCCGGTCATGGTGCGGTCTATCTGGGCCAATCGCTGAAATTCCTCGCCCCGGTGCGGCCCGGAGACATGGTCCACACGACCGTCACAGTGGCCGACATCAACTATGCCCGGCGTCGCGTGACGCTGGAATGTGTCTGCCTGGTCGATGGCAAACCGGTCCTGAAGGGTGAAGCGCTGGTGCTGGCCCCCTCGGCCAAGTTCGACTGACCGCTTGCACCCCAACGGGCCTGCGCATATCCGAAGCGAATGCGGATTGTCCGGGCCTTAGATCAAGTTGACCCATCCCACCGGGGGGCGAGCATTGCCATCGGCAATTTCGACGGCGTGCATCTGGGCCACCAGTCGGTTCTGGACCTTGCGCGCAAAGCCGACGCCCCACTGGGCGTTCTGACGTTCGAGCCGCACCCGCGCGAATTCTTCGCCCCCGACGCCCCGCCGTTCCGCCTGATGAATGCCGCCGCACGGGCGCACCGGCTTGAGAAACTCGGCGTCGACGTCCTGTTTGAATTGCCGTTCGATGCAAGCATCACGGAACTGACGCCGGAACGTTTCGTGGCCGAGGTTCTGGCCGACGGCCTTGGCCTGTCGCACGTCGTGGTCGGTGCGGATTTCTGCTTTGGCAAGGGCCGCCTTGGCACCGCGGCCGGCCTTAACCGCCTGTGCCACGGGGCAGGCATCGACGTCACCATCGCCCCGCTGCTGTCCACCGAAACGGGCGAAGTCAGCTCGACCCGTATCCGCCGCGCGCTGAGCGATGGTCACCCCGAGGTTGCCACGGAAATGCTGGGCCACATCCACCGCATCGAAGGCCCGGTGCTGCACGGCGAAAAGCGCGGGCGCGAATTGGGATACCCCACCGCCAATATCTCGATCGCCGGGCTGCACCCGCCAAAATTCGGCGTCTACGCCGTTTGGGTCGAAGTTTTCGACGGTCCCCACAGCGGTGAATACGACGGCGTCGCATCCCTTGGCATTCGCCCGATGTTCGACGGAGATCAGCCGAACCTTGAAACCTTCATCTTCGATTTCTCGGGTGACCTCTATGGCGCCCAGATCTCGGTCGGGCTGGTCAGATACCTCCGCCCCGAAGCAAGGTTCGATGACCTGCCCGCCCTGATCGCGCAGATGGACGCCGACAGCGCAGCGGCACGCGCAGCGCTCGCCCGATGACCGATCCGATCCATCGCGATGGCCTGCGTGACCGATTTTGGGAGCGCGTGCCCCTGCAAAACCTCTCCGCGCCCGAGTGGGAGGCGCTGTGCGATGGCTGTGGCAAATGCTGCCTGAACAAGCTGGAAGACGAAGACACCGCCGAAGTGGCTTTCACGCGCGTCGCCTGCCGCCTGCTGGACGACAACACTTGCCGCTGCGCGCATTATGAACAGCGCAAGGTCTTCGTGTCGGAATGCGTTGTTCTGACGCCCCAGAACATCGGCGAAAGCGCCTATTGGATGCCGCAGACCTGCGCCTATCGCCTGCTGCACGAGGGTAAGCCGCTGCCCGTCTGGCACCCGCTGATCTCGGGCGATCCGCAGACCGTCCATGATGCCGGTGTCTCGGTACAGGGCATCACCGTCAGTGAATTCGACGTGCCCGAAGACGATTGGGAAGATTACGTGATTGAGGAGCCCGGAACATGAACTTTGCATCCGACCACACCGGCCCGGCGCATCCGGCAATTATTGAAGCGCTGTCAAAGGCGAACACGGGATATATGCCCTCCTACGCCAGTGATCCGCTGAGTGGACAGCTGCAGGACCGGATACGCGACATCTTTGAGGCGCCCGAGGCGATCATTTTCCTTGTCCCCACCGGCACCGCAGCAAACGCGCTTATCCTGGCGACGCTGTCCGACCCCTGGCAAGAGATTTACGCCGCCGAGCATTCCCATATCCGCGAAGATGAATGCAACGCGGTCGAACATTTCACAGGCGGGGCGCGAATCACCACGGTGAATGCGGGCGATTTTCTGGACCCTGTCGCCCTGCGCAAAGTGATGGAAAATGCCGCCCCGCACGGCCATCACAATGCACAGCAAGGCCCGGTCTCGATCACGCAGGTCACCGATCTGGGGCGGGTCTATGCGCTGGACCAGATCGCCGAAATTTCTGCCGTGGCGCGCGATTTCGGCCAGCCGCTGCATATGGACGGCGCGCGGTTTGCCAATGCGCTGGTGGTGCTTGGCTGTTCGCCTGCACAGATGACGTGGCGGGCGGGCGTTGATGCGCTAAGCCTCGGGGGTACAAAGAACGGTTGTCTGGGCGTCGAAGCCACCGTCTTCTTCGACCCCAAACACGCCTGGGAGTTTGAGTTGCGCCGAAAGCGCGCCGGGATTCTGTCCTCCAAAAGCCGGTTTATGGCCGCGCAGATGCTGACCTATCTGGGTGATGACCTGTGGCTGGACCTTGCGCGCCGGGCCAATGGCGCGGCAGCCCGGCTTGTCGAGGGGCTGTCAGGCGTTCCCGGTGTCACATTCAACCCGGAGCCGCAGGCGAATATGATCTTCGCAACCATGCCAGCGGCCCTGCATTGCCGCGCCCTGGCTGCGGGCGCGATTTACGAGGTTCATGGCGATCCATCGGCGGTGCCCGATGAAACGCCGCTGGGCTGTCGGATCGTCTGTGACTGGTCCAGCGACCCGCAGCAGATTGACCGCTTCGTCGCGGTGATCCGTGGATAGCGGCAGCGGCCTGTTCTGCAACCGGCTGAAACAGGCCGCAGTCTAGCGGGATTTTGTCTGTTAGACGATGGCAGAGGCCTGCCTATACCGCCCGCTCAGGCGCGCTTCAGCAACCGGGTGAGCGGACCAATCCAAAGCCGAATTTGGCATCGCGCCCGGACGCACCCAGATCTGTGACGCCCTGACGCAACTGGCCGCGAATTGCGCCTGCGCCGGATCCGCGTGCCCGAAGCCGCGCGGCCAGGGCGGTCACGATGGGGGCGGCAAAACTGGTGCCGGTGCGGAACCTGCCAGCGGCGAAGACATCGACGCCCGGTGCCGACAATTCAACATGCCCGCCCGTGCTGGCGCTGCGGTACAGCCTGCTGGCCGCATCCACTGCGGTGACGGCGATCACAGGCCCAGCGGCTGCCGGATAGGCGTTGGTCATCTTGCCGGTGTTTCCAACTGCCGCGATCAGCACCATTCCCTGCCGGGATGAGGCCCCCAGAACGTCGGAAAAGGCCGCATTGGTGCGACCGGCAAAGCTCATGTTCACGACCTCGGCGTTCTGATCTGCCAGCCAGTCCAGCCCGGCGGCGATATTCTCCAGCCGCCCGCCTTCGCCGCGCGTCTCGCGCGAGAACGCGTTGACCGCCAGAAGGCGCGCACCGGGGGCAAAGCCGCCGCTGGGCGCGGCAATCAGGGCCGCAACGGCGGTGCCATGCCCGGATCCGACGCCCTTTTCGCCGGCAATCAGGGTGGTGTGGCTGGTCACGGATGCGCCGCCAAGGGCGCCGGGGTTGATCGGGCCATCAATCACGCCGACCCGAACCGCGCGGCCAAGATTGCAACGCGCCCCGACCGGATCACCGATCAACTGCGGTGCAAAGGTCCGCGCGCCCTGCGCAAAACCATAGACCATATGGGTGTCGATACGCGCCGCCGGGGCGGCCTGGTCCAGAATACCCTGTGCGCCTGCCTGCCCCATGCCCGGCGGCAACTGCAAGATCAGCAGGGTGCGCCCAAGTGACGGCAAGGCACGGGTGCGCAGCAATGCGGCACCTGCCTGCTGAAGTGCGTTGGCCGCAGCATTGGCCTGGCCCTGCGGCACCGACACCACATATTCAGGAGAGCCATCAGGCGCCGGAACCTCGTCGCGGGCTGCACGCTCACGCGGGCCGTTGGGCGTTGCGGTCTGACCCGAATCCGGATCGCCGCGTTCGGCCCCGGCGCGGCAAATGCTGGCAAGCCCCATGGTGCCCTGCACCTGCTGGTTATTGATCCATTGCACCAGATACTGATCGCCGGGGTTGACGCCCTGCGTCGGAATCCGCGCCCGGACCCGATTTGACCGCCAGCTAAGGATTGTCAGCGCCCGTGGGCGCGGCTGAGTGCCGATCACGATCTGACCCTGCTGCGACGGGGTGAAATTGCCCGTGAAGGTCACCGTCCCGCCGGGGCGGATGCACCGCGTCGCGCCATAGTTATTCGGATAGGTCGTGGTGTTCTGCGCCTCGGCCAGATGCGGCAGGGCCATCGCGCCCAGAATCACCAGCGACCGCAGCAGCTTGTTCATTGTCCCACACTCACTGTTTCGACCAGGGATTGACTGGACAACAACACCGCAAGCGCATCATCGACCGCTGCTTCTTCTACGGCAAGTGTATAGAGGCCCAGCGCCGACGGTCCGTCGACAATCACCAGGTTCTGATCCAGCAGCAGCGCACGGATCTCGGCTTCCGGGGCGGTTGGCTGGAAGGCAACCCGCAGGCGGCCTTCGCCGACCACGGCTGTTGCATCGCCACTGGCCAGTTCAACATCCGGGCCTGTGCCGCTTCCGGTCCAGACGAACAGCGATTGCGCCGCGAAGGCGGCCATGGCCACCGCCGCCGCGACCTGCCAGATCCGCAGGCGCGTGTTTGTGTTGGCCGGTGTCGGCGCTGCCCGGGTTTGCGTGACCGTCGATGACGTCGGGCCCGATACCGCGTCGTGCAGCGTCAGCCGCGGGGGCCGGGAGTCATCAGACGTCTGGTCCGCTTGTGGCACCGCGTCTGACGCCTGGGCGTCGATCTCTCGCAAAAGTTTCGCCAGACCCATCTCTCCGGGGGACCAGTCAAGTGCCTCGGCCTTTACCTCGGATCTGATCCTGCGCAGGGCGCGCAATTGCACGGCCAGCTCTGCATCGGCGGCCACGGCGGCCTCGACCCGGGCACGCTCTTCTCCGTCAAGCGTGTCATTGGCAAGGAAAGGCAGAAGCGCCTCAACCTCGTCTCGTTCGTTCAATCCTGTCTCAGCCATTACGCAGCCCTTCCGATGCGGCCCTGAAGACAGCGGAGCAACAGTTTCTTGGCGTGAAATACCCGGGTCTTGATGGTGCCTTCCGGCACCTCCTGTACTTCGGCGATCTGACCGTAGGTCATATCGTCATAGAAGGCCATCTGAACTGCAGCCCGATGCGCGGGCTTGAGTTCGTCAAGGCAGGCACGCACATGTGCCGCTTCCTGACTGGCCGCAAGACATGCAGCCGCGTCGGGACCTTCATCCGCCTGTTCGGGCGGCTCGCTCATCAGATCGAGCCGTCCTTTCTTCCTGAATGCATCCATCGTCTTCCTGTAGGCGATTCCAAACAACCAGGTCTTGACGGAACTGCGGCCCTCGAATTTTCCTGCCGAGCGCCAGACTTCCATGAAAACCTCGTGAAGTATGTCGCTGGCTTCGTGCTGATCGTTCAATTTTGAGCGGATAAATCGGAAAACAGGTTTTTCCAGGTCACGGTAAAACGCGGTATAGGCCGCCTGGTCGCCACCGGCGATCTGTTCAAGCAGAAAGCTGTGATCGACGGCCATTGTGCCCATGCCTAGTTGTTGCTCTGAGATCTGGAGCCGCCACCAAGCTGGCGTGCAGGTGATGCGGACAGGACATTGCCGTCGCCGTCAAAGGCCACCACACGCCAGAACACCGGGGTGCGGTCGCGAATGCGCGCCAGCGTGAATGGCTTCAGGCGGGTTTGCGTCGCGCGCAGATCAACGGCCGCAATACGCGCACCATTCCCGACGCCCCCGGCCCCGCCTTCGCGGAATTCCAGGCGATACGACGCGGCACCGGCAACCTGGCTCCAACGGAACGGCGTACCGGCGCTGGCGCTTTCACCGGCCCTTGGGGTGATCAGCGTCAGCGGAACCGCGGCCCCGCCCGGTGTGACGACATAGCGGATCTCATCAATGTCGGCCGTGCCGGAAAAATTCTGCTGCGTGGCAAAACGCACGATGTAGTTGCCCGCCCGGCTGGTCGGCAGGGGCGGGCTTTCAAAGACCGTGCGGCGCGATCCGGCCAGCACCTGACGCACCCGCGCGATCGGGCGGAACTGGCCGCCGTCTGGTCCTGCGACCTCCCAGCTGGCATCAATGCGCCCTTCGCCTGCGGTCGAGACAACCGCCCGCGCGGTGATCGAGGCATTCTGCGGGATGCTGCGAAATTGCGTGTCATCATCGAACAGCAACGAGATATCACGCAGCGAGATTGCGCCGCCGCCGCCCCGCGCAACAATGTCCACATCATCGCCGCCAGGATAGGCCGACATATCGACGAATGTGCGGCTGTATTCAGCGGGCGCGCCATCGCCGATCTGTTTGGCATGGGTCCGGCTGATCCGGAACCGGTCACGGAAGGTAATCACCAGCGGGCCAGAACCTGAATAGTTCACCGTGCGCGACAGCACGCCACCGGGTGCCGGGACGGTCATACCATCGACGACAAGTGTCCCGGCCGAGGATGACACCGTGACCGGACCCGCCGGAAGATAGTCAATCTCGACATCCCAGCGCACCGAGACGAGCGCGGTGCCCGACGTGTTGATGCGCACCGTGTCCGGGTTGGCGTTCACCTGGGTGACATCAGCCTGGGCCAGTGTCGCGAATGACAGCATCGCGGCGCAGGCGATAAGGGCGGCCAGCACCCGGTTCACTAGTCCCGATCTATCTGAAAACATCTGTACGCGCCCTCAACATGAACCCAACATACCATTCTTCGTCGTCGGTTGTCTCGGTTGCCAGCGAACCGGTGGAATAACCGGCAGAAAACACCATTTCCGCTGACGGACGGAATGCCCAAGCCAGATCAGCGCTAAGCAAGGCGCCATCTTCCAGCGACGGGTCGCCGAAATCCTGCCAGGCCGCTTCGCCGGTCAGCGTCCAGTCGCTGCCCCCGATGGGTGCGGTGAAGCCCAGAATCGCCTCGGCATCGACGAATTCACCAAACAGGTCATCTGTCTGGGTGACGATCACAGTCGCATCCGCACTGCCGCCGCCATCCCCCAGAAGTGCGGCGCGGGCTTCCACGGAATGTGTCGTCAGATCATCGTTCAGCACCGACAGATCGTCGATGCCAAGATAGGCATAGGTCAGCCCCCAGCTGAAATGCTCGCCCGGAAGATCGACACCGACATAGGCTTCGACGCTGTCAAAATCTTCCGGCAGCGCGACAACCAGCGGCGTCGGCACCCGGCGTTTGGTGATTCCGATCACGCCAAAGCTGAAGTCGGCGGCGCCAACCTCGCCCGTGCCGTAGGAGCCCGAGATATCCAGCGTCGTATATTCTTCAACCTCGACGGTCGGCAGCCCGCCGACGTTTGTTGTCTGTTGTTCAAGCGATGTTGTCAGCTGCAAAGCCTCGCCCGCATAATCGGTGCTCAGAATGATGTTTTCCTGACCACTGGGCATGCTGGGATTGGTCAGGGTGAAAAAGCCCTGTTCGACCCGGTCATAGTATATCCCGGCGGTCAGCGACGACCCCTCGGTCCCATCCAGAATGTCATAGTCGAGGCTGGCTAGGATCGCCTCTCCGGTGTCTTCGGTGAACAGGCCGCCTTCGGCATCTTCGTCCCAGTTTGCGATGCCGCCACCAAAGGCAAAGCGCCCGCGCCCGTCATTGAACGACCCGTCCGCGGAAAGTGAGACTGCATCCCCCGCCCCGACGGTCAGCCCGCCTTCGGCTGTGCCACGCGCCTCGGCACCGGTCACGCTGATCCTGAAATCATTGCTTGAAAACGGCCGGAGCGAGGCGGTCGCCCCGAACATGCGGTCGTCTTCCTCATCTAGGCCCAGAAAGTTGTCGATGCCCAGGCTTTCGACCGATTGCGTCGCAAAAACACCCAGCGAAAAGCGATCGCCCGGCGTGGCCAGATACACGCCCAACCCCCGGCGCGCGATGTCTGACACCGCGACATCATCGAAATCCAGGCTTTGATGGCCGATGCGCGCGGTCATATCGAACATGTCGCCGGGGCGATGCAGCTCAACATAATATTCGCCGATGTCGACGGCATTGTCGGTTAGCTGATCCTCGACCACCGTCGTCGCCAGATAATCCGCACCGACACGCAGACCCCCGTTGACCGTCGAATACTGAAACTCACCCGCGCTTTCGGCGAATTCGGTGGTATCGTCGTTCAACGTGCGCACGCCGATCTTGTGCTCGGCCGAGACGGCCAGCCCGCTGCCGTCCCCTTCCGAAACGCCGAAACTGCGGAACGTGAAGGTGCCGACAATCTGAAAATCCTGACCGCTGATCGAATAGATCACCAGTTCATGCGTGCCCGGTTCCAACGGCGTGAACAGGCGAAGCGACAGATTGCCGCCATCCACGCGCAGCGCGTCCGACACGTCGATGCCGTCCACCTCTGCCGCCAGATCACCGGCAGGGGGGTCAAGCGGAATATCCAGAAGATCGCCCGCGGCAACAGCGCCGATATCCTGTTGCGCAGAAGCGGCTGTAGTGGTCATTACGGCGAAGCACAGCACCAGAACAGGCACGACAGAGGCCGCGCAACCGCGCGACAATGTCCGAAAAATGCCAGTTCGGCCCAAAACTCTCACCAATGGCCCCCAAGAAAAGCCTGCTGAGACAAGCAATAGCGCAGCAACCGTGGCTGAGAAACACCGTGCCCGCCATGGATAGGTGGTGAATCGCCTGCCGTGGCGCTTGGGCAACGGATTTCCAGAATCGAACCTTGGGCGAAACGGCTCTGCCGCCACAAATTGTCGCTGTGCGACGCGGTTCCCTGCGGCACCGAAGCCGGGTTTTACCCGTCGCTTGATCAGCTTGTCGAATGCTGCGTAGGTCTTGACCGACAGGGAGGGAGGGGGCCCTAACCGCCGTGTAGCGCCTTGAAAGTCATCGTCGTCAGGGACCGCGCAATGCCGGGCACGTCCAGCAGCCGCTGGTTGATGAACACGCCGACATCCTCGCCCTCGGGGATGTAGATTTTGGCCAGCAGGTCGAAATCGCCGGATGTTGAATACAGCTCGGACACAATCTCGCGCAGGTATATTTCCTGCGCAACCTCATAGGTTTTGCCGGGATTGCAACGCAGTTGAACAAATACGCAGGTCATGAAGGGGCCTCCTGTTGTGGCCAAGCTGTCACAAGGCGCAACAGATAGGCAAGCCCGCCGCTGCACGAAATCATCGCCCCGCAAAGACGTGCCGCGCCGGGTCAATGCCGGGCGAAGCGCTGCGGCTAGAGCTTGCCCGACAGATGCGCATCCAGATCGGCGATGCGGTCCTGGCCCCAGAACCGTTGATCCGTGTCGGTAATCCAGAACGGTGCGCCGAATGCACCGGCGCTGACGGCATCTTCCAGGTTTCGGGCGTAGGCCTCGGCCCCGGCCAGAAGCCCGCTGTCTGCCAACGACGGCGCAAAACCTGCGTCAGACAAGGCCGTGCGGATCACCGCATCATCGGCAATGTCCTTGTCTTCGGCCCAGCAAGCCCGGCCCAGCCCATGCACCAACCCGCCCAGATCGCCGCAGCCCGCCGCCTGTGCCGCGATGATCGCATAGGACGCAGGCGCCTGATTGGTTGGAAAATGCGCGGGCATCAGGGTCAATGGCAGGCCGGCAACGATCGCCTGTCGGCGAAGCTCTTGCAGGCGGTATTCCTTGCGGCTTTCATGCCGCTCAGCCGGGGCGGTGCCGCCGGTGCGCGCGAACAGGGCCCCGATGTCGAGCGGTCTGTACGTTACATCGACGCCGTGCCGGTCCACCACCGCCTGAAAGCGCGGCCCCGCAAGATATGTGAACGGCGAAATCGGTGAGAAATAGTAGTCGATATGTGACATCTGAAAACACTCGCCCGTTTTGGTTTGCGTGACCGTATCCACATGATAAGCGGTGTCAACGTCACGGGTGACGTGACGTAGAATCGGACCTCTGCCAGGGACCCTGACCTGATGCCCAGCCTGACCGAACCCAAGCTCATTTCCGGAAACGCCAACCGACCGCTTGCCACCGCCGTGGCGCGCCGGATGTCGATGCATCGCGGTATGGCCGTCAACCTGGTCGACGCGCGGGTCGAACGGTTCAACGATGGAGAGATTTTCGTCGAGGTCTACGAGAATGTGCGCGGCGAAGACATGTATGTGATCCAGTCAACGTCGAACCCGGCCAATGACAACCTGATGGAACTGCTGATTATCGCAGACGCGCTGCGCCGATCTTCGGCGGCGCGGATCACTGCCGTGATCCCCTATTTCGGTTACGCGCGACAGGATCGCCGTTCCAAGGCGCGCACGCCGATCACCGCCAAACTGGTCGCAAACATGATGGTCGAAGCGGGGATCGAACGGATTCTGACCCTCGACCTGCACGCCACACAGATCCAGGGGTTCTTCGATATCCCGGTCGATAACCTTTATGCCGCGCCGGTGTTTGCGCTGGATGTTCTGCACCACTTCAAAGGCCGTCTGGACGAGGTGATGGTCGTCTCGCCCGATGTTGGCGGCGTGGCCCGCGCGCGCGATCTGGCGCAGCGGATCGGCGCACCGCTGTCCATTGTCGACAAGCGGCGCGGCAAACCCGGCGAGATTGCCGAGATGACTGTGATCGGTGACGTCAAGGACCGCACCTGCATCATTGTGGACGATATCGTCGATACCGCCGGAACCCTGTGCAAAGCTGCCGAGGTTCTGGTCGAAAACGGCGCCTCTGAAGTGCATTCCTACATCACCCACGGCGTGCTGAGCGGCCCTGCGGTTGAGAGGGTGTCAAACTCGGTGATGAAGAACCTTGTGATCACCGACACGATTGAGCCGACCGAGCCGGTGCTGAAAGCCCCCAACATCCGCATTGTGCCAACGGCGCCGATGTTCGCACAGGCGATCCTGAACACCTGGAACGGCACATCGGTCAGTTCCCTGTTCGACCACGCCGCGCTGGGTCCGATTTACGAGGGCCTGTACAACGGGCATTGAAGGTTTTGGCCTGAAGTGGATGTTGGCGGCTTTCCCTGCGCCCGGTGCGCGCCGCAAGGCGCAGGGCGCGCGCCGGCCCGGCCGGTCAGGCGCTGGTCAGAGCCACGCGCATTCAATCGAGTTGACGGCCAAAACTGACGAATAAATCATGCCAAAGCACTGGTGCAGCGCCAGCCCACCGGTCCGGCGCGCGCCCTGCTTGGGTCAGGAGTACCAACGTCCGCTCCAATCCAAAAAACCGATTTCCCAGCAACCCCTTCCCACTACTCCAAACAAACGAAAACGGCGGGGCATTGCCCCGCCGTTTCGTACTGTTCATGTGTGGGCTATCAGACCGAAGCGTTGATCGCCTCCAGGTCCGCGACCAGTTTGTTGGCCGCATCAGCAGCCGCACCTTCAGCGCCGCTCTGACTTGCCCGCGCCTGTTCCAGCGCCGCATCCAGAAACTCTGCCGTGGCATCCGCCCGTTTCACCGCATTTTCGGCCAGGACCGAGCAGCTTTCGGCGGTGATCTCGGCAAATCCGCCGGTGACCACGAAATCCTCGGTCCCCTCGGCGCTGTCCACCGACAGGATGCCGGGCCGCAAGGTCGTGATGGTCGGTGCGTGCAGGGGCAAGGCGGTAAAGTCACCTTCGGACCCCGGAATACGCACCGCCGTGGCCTGCACCGAGGCCAGAAGACGCTCGGGCGAGACCAGATCGAATTGCATCGTGTCAGCCATTGCGGCCTCTCCTATTCAGTCGATCAAGCCGCGTCGGCGGCCAGTTTCTCGGCCTTGGCTTTCACATCCTCGATACCGCCAACCATATAGAAGGCCGCTTCGGGCAGGTGGTCGTATTCACCCGCCACAACCGCCTTGAACGAGGCGATGGTGTCTTCCAGCGGCACCTGGATGCCTGGCGAACCGGTGAAGACCTGCGCGACGTCGAACGGCTGGCTGAGGAAACGCTCGATCTTGCGGGCGCGTGCCACGGCCAGTTTGTCTTCTTCGGACAATTCGTCCATGCCGAGGATGGCGATGATATCCTGCAGCGATTTATAGCGCTGAAGCACCTGCTGCACGTCGGTCGCAACCTTGTAGTGCTCTTCCCCGATGACCAGCGGGTCCAGCAGGCGCGAGGTTGATCCCAGCGGGTCCACCGCCGGATAGATGCCTTTTTCCGAGATTGCCCGGTCCAGAACCGTCGTTGCGTCAAGGTGCGCAAAAGATGTTGCAGGCGCGGGGTCGGTCAGGTCATCCGCAGGCACATAAACGGCCTGTACCGACGTGATGGACCCCGATTTGGTGGACGAGATTCGTTCCTGCATCGCGCCCATGTCGGTGGCCAGCGTCGGCTGATAGCCCACAGCGGAGGGGATACGGCCCAGAAGTGCGGACACCTCGGAACCGGCCTGGGTAAAGCGGAAGATGTTGTCGACGAAGAACAGCACGTCCGACCCGGTGTCATCGCGGAACTGCTCGGCCAGTGTCAGACCCGACAGGGCGACGCGCATCCGTGCGCCCGGAGGCTCGTTCATCTGACCGTAAACCAGCGCGATCTTGGATTCTTCGAGGTTGTCGGGAACGATAACGCCGCCCTCGATCATCTCGTGATACAGGTCGTTGCCCTCCCGCGTCCGCTCACCCACGCCGGCGAAAACCGACACGCCCGAGTGCACTTTGGCGATGTTGTTGATCAGCTCCATGATCAGAACCGTCTTGCCCACGCCGGCACCGCCAAACAGGCCGATCTTGCCGCCCTTGGTATAGGGGGCCAGCAGGTCGATGACCTTGATGCCCGTGGTCAGAATCTCGGTTTCGGTCGACTGGTCGGAGAATTCCGGCGCCTTGCCGTGAATGCCGCGCCGTTCCGTCGCTTTCACGTCGCCCTTTTCGTCCACAGGCTCTCCCACGACGTTCAGGATACGTCCCAGGGTGGCACTGCCAACGGGCATCGAGATCGGCGCGCCGGTGTCAGAAACCGAACCACCGCGCACCAGACCTTCGGTCGCATCCATCGCGATCGAACGCACGGTGTTTTCGCCCAGGTGCTGGGCCACTTCCAGTATCAGGCGCTTGCCCTGATTGTCGGTTTCCAGCGCGTTCAGAATCGCCGGCAGATCGCCGTCGAACTGTACGTCGACGACGGCGCCGATGACCTGGGTGATTTTTCCGGTGTTAGCCATGTCGTTGTTCTCCGGTTCGTCAGAGCGCTTCCGCGCCCGAAATAATCTCGATCAGTTCGTTGGTGATGACAGCCTGGCGGGTCCGGTTGTACTGGATCGTCAGCTTGTCGATCATCTCGCCCGCGTTGCGGGTTGCGTTGTCCATCGCGCTCATCCGGGCCCCTTGTTCGGACGCGCCGTTTTCCAGCAGCGCGGTGAACAGCTGCGTGGCAACGCCACGCGGCAGAAGGTCGGACAGAATCTCACCCTCGCCGGGTTCGTAATCATAGACGGTTGTGTCGGCATCACCCTCGAACACCGCGGGGATGATCTGGGTTTCGGTCGGGATTTGCGTCACGACGTTCTGGAAGGTGTTGAAGAACATCGTGGCGACGTCGAATTCACCAGCCTCAAAGCGGCCAAGGATATCCTGCGCAATCTCGCGGGCATTGGCGTAACCGACGCGCTTGACCTCGCTCAGGTCAACGTGATGCACGAACATCTCGCCATAGTCGCGGCGCAGCTGTTCCCGGCCCTTCTTGCCAACCGTCAGAATTTTAACGGTTTTCCCGGCGGCGAGCAGTTTTTCAATCCGCAGACGCGCCAGTTTCGCGATCGAGCTGTTGAAGCCACCCGCCAGACCACGCTCGGCCGTCAGAACAACGATCAGATGGGTCTGATCGCTGCCGGTTCCGGCCAACAGCTTGGGGGCCGAATCCGAATCGCCGACCGACTGAGTCAGACCACCCATCACGGCCGACATACGCTCGGCATAGGGGCGCGCCATTTCGGCAGCCTCCTGCGCGCGGCGCAGTTTCGCTGCGGCGACCATTTGCATCGCCTTGGTGATCTTGCGGGTCGATTTGACCGTGTCGATCCGGTTTTTCAGGTCCTTGAGGTTTGGCATCTGCCCGCCCCCTTACGAAAAGTCGCCGGCGAATGCGTCGATGGCGGCTTTCAGTTTGTCTTCGGCATCGCCTTTGATCTTGGGATCATCGTTGGTGATCATGTCCAGCACATCCGAGGCATTGCCACGCAGGTGGTTGAGCAATCCAGCCTCGAACCGGCCAACATCACCCAGTGGCAGATCATCAAGATACCCGTGTGTACCGGCATAGATGACGGCCACAATCTCGGCATTGGTCAGCGGCGAATACTGCGGCTGTTTCATCAGCTCGGTCAGGCGCGCACCACGGTTCAGCAGGCGCTGGGTGGCAGCGTCCAGGTCGGACCCGAACTGCGCAAAGGCGGCCATTTCGCGATACTGCGCCAGTTCCAGCTTGACCGGGCCAGCGACCGATTTCATCGCATTGGTCTGGGCGGATGACCCCACACGCGACACCGACAGACCGGTGTTCACAGCCGGGCGGATACCCTGATAGAACAGCTCGGTTTCCAGGAAGATCTGGCCATCGGTGATCGAGATCACGTTGGTCGGAATAAACGCCGACACGTCGCCGCCCTGGGTTTCGATGATCGGCAGTGCCGTCAGGGATCCGCCGCCGTTGTCTTCGTTCAGCTTGGCGGACCGTTCCAGCAGGCGCGAGTGCAGATAGAACACGTCACCCGGATAGGCTTCGCGCCCCGGCGGACGACGCAGCAACAGCGACATCTGACGGTAAGACACGGCCTGTTTGGACAGGTCATCATAGATGATCAACGCGTGGCGGCCATTGTCACGGAAATGCTCGGCCATTGCGGTGGCGGAATAGGGCGCCAGGAACTGCAGCGGGGCCGGGTCCGAAGCGGTCGCGGCGACGACAATGGTATAGTCAATCGCGCCGGATTCTTCCAGTTTCTTCACCAGCTGCGCCACGGTCGAACGCTTTTGCCCGATGGCGACATAGATGCAGTAAAGCTTCTTGTCTTCGTCGTCGCCAGCAGCCTCGTTATAGGACTTCTGGTTCAGGATCGTGTCGAGCGCCACGGCGGTTTTGCCGGTCTGACGGTCGCCGATGATCAATTCGCGCTGGCCACGGCCAATCGGGATCATTGCGTCGATGGCCTTCAGGCCGGTCGCCATCGGTTCGTGCACCGATTTACGCGGGATGATGCCGGGGGCCTTTTGTTCGGCCAGGCGACGCTCTTTCGTATTGATCGGGCCTTTGCCGTCAATCGGGTTGCCCAGGCCGTCAACGACGCGACCAAGCAGTTCGTCCCCGGCAGGCACGTCCACGATCGAATTCGTGCGCTTGACGGTGTCGCCTTCCTTGATGTCCTGGTCAGAACCGAAGATCACGATACCGACGTTGTCGCTTTCCAGGTTCAGGGCCATGCCCTGAATGCCACCGGGAAATTCGACCATTTCACCGGCCTGTACGTTATCAAGGCCATAAACCCGGGCGATCCCGTCGCCAACGGACAGCACGCGGCCAACTTCGGCCACCTCGGCTTCTTGTCCGAAATTCTTGATCTGGTCCTTGAGGATCGCCGAAATTTCGGCTGCCTGGATTGCCATTATCCGACCTCTTTCATGGTGTTCTGAAGGGCTGCGAGTTTGGATCGGATCGACGTGTCGATCATTTTCGATCCCACTTTGACGACAAGACCACCGATGAGGTTTTCATCCACGGTCGTGTTGATCTTAACATCTTTGCCAATGCTGGCTTTCAGCTTGGCGGCCAGCGCGTCACGCTGCGCAGGCTTGAGTTCTTTGGCGCTGCGCACATCGGCTGTGACTTCGCCCTTTTCGTCAGCGATCAGCCCGCGCAGGGCGGTTATCAGCTGAGGCAGGACAAACAGGCGGCGTTTGGCCGCCATCAGGCGCAGGGTATTGCCGACCAGATCGCCCAGACCCATTTTGGTGGCAATCGCGTCAATCGCGCTGCCTTGGGCGTCGCGCGAATACAACGGAGAGCGGATAAGAACACTCAGGTCATCGCTGCTGTTCAACGCGCCTTCAAGGGCATCCAGATCGCCCTCGACCGCGTCAACGGACTTTGCATCGCGGGCAAGTTCGAACATCGCGGTCGCATAGCGGGCAGCAATACCGGAAGACATAGAAGCTGAATCTGACACGCACACCCCTTCCGCATGATAAGGCCCCGTGCAGCGTCCTTCGGGACGTTGGGGGCCTCGGTTCTAACTGGCAGGACGGGCCGTTTCACGGGCGCAACATCCAAAATCAGCGTCGATGTAGCAGAGCGTTATACGCCCCGCAACCGTCTTACGCCGCCTTTCTTCAGGCGGTTTCCGTTTGATTTCAGAGGGTTGAGTTTAACTGCGACCGAATGTGCCACATTGGCAACGAATATCGGGGCGAATCCGACCGCTCAGGCGGGTTTGACACTCGGTTTGGCCAGCCCGTCAAGCACCCGCAACGGACGGCGCGCAGGCTCGGGCGTGGCGGGGCCGGTCGGGGCGGCGACACGCTTGGTCACCTCGACCAGAAGCACGCCGCCGGCGATCCGGGTCGAAATCCGGCTGCCCAGCTTTTCCCAGAACGCGCCAGAGCGCAGCCAGAACCGCCGTTGCGTGGGCGGCATGTACAGGGCCGCAACGTGACGCTCGGGGACGAACCCGTGCTGTCGCAGCAATCCTTCCAGCTGGCCGGTGGAATAGGGGCGGCCAAATCCAAACGGCGTCCGGTCACCCCGCGCCCACAGGCCTGCCCGGTTCGGCACGATGAACAACGCCCGCCCGCCAGGGCCAAGAACGCGCCAGCATTCGTCCAGCAAGGCGCCGGGGTGATCGCTGGTTTCCAGCCCGTGCATCACCACCAGCCGGTCCGCGTGCCCGGTTTCCAACGGCCAGAGCGTTTCCTGACACAGGACCGAGACATTCTTGTCCCCGGCGGGCCAATGCATGACGCCCTGCGGTCCCGGCATCAAAGCGATCACGCGCCGGGCCTTGGCCAAATAGGGGCGCAACATCGGAACCGCGAATCCATAACCAACGACAGTTTGACGATCCGCCTCGGGCCAGAGGGCGGTAACCTGGTCGCGAATGGCGCGCTGCGCCGTGCGCCCCAATCTGGTGCGATAATAGAAATTGCGCAGATCAAGCACATCAAGGTGCATTGCAGCCCCGCCACAGATCGGAAACACTCGCTCAAAGCATACTGCCCACGAAAGGAAACGCCATGCCCGTCGAGATTGTGACCGTCCCCTGCCTGTCGGACAATTATGCGTTCCTGATCCATAATGCAGACAACGGCGAAACCGCGCTGGTCGATGCGCCAGAAGCCGCCCCGATCAAGGCCGCTTTGACGGCCCGCGGCTGGACCCTCAGCGATGTGCTGATCACCCACCATCATGATGACCACACCCAGGGGCTTGGCCCGCTGCGTGACACCTATGCGCCCCGCGTCATCGGCTGCGGGGCAGATGCGCACCGCTTGCCCGCACTGGACCTGGCCGTCACAGATGGCGATGAGATTACCGTCGCGGGTCAGGCGACCAGGGTTCTGGACGTTTCGGGCCACACCATCAACCATATCGCCTTTCACATGCCTGGCTGCGATCACGTCTTCACCGCTGACAGCCTGATGGCGCTGGGCTGCGGACGCGTTTTCGAGGGCACCTTCGATCAAATGTGGGAGAGCCTGTCCAAACTGGCCGCCCTACCGCCCGAAACGGTGATTTGTTCGGGTCACGAATACACCCGGACAAACGCGCGCTTTGCCTTGACCATTGAACCGGGAAACCGCGACCTTATCTCTAGGGCTGCCGCTGTTGAGGCGGCAACTTCGGCCGGAACCCCCACTGTCCCTTCAACCCTGTCAGAGGAGCTGGCCACCAATCCGTTCCTGCGCGCAGGCGACGCCGCGCTGAAAGCAGCGATTGGGATGGAAAACGCAACAAATGCTCAGGTTTTCGCCGAGATTCGCCGCCGCAAGGACGCTTTTTGAACACCAATCCGTGCAACGCTGCGATGAAATGTGAAGGCCAGATGAAGAAAAACACTTGAAGCGGCGCGATAAAAACCAAACTCTAACACTATGAGGCCACGGTCCGGTCGGTGGCAGCCCGCCCCGGACCACTGTTAAGGAGCACGCAACGTGCCATCATTTTCGACATCGCTCGAACAGTCCATTCACGCAGCGCTGGCGCTGGCGAATGAACGCAAACACGAACTGGCCACGCTGGAGCATTTGCTGCTGGCGTTGATTGACGAACCTGATGCGGCCCGCGTCATGCAGGCGTGCTCGGTCGATATCGCCGCGCTGAAGGAAACGCTGGTCGATTTCATCGACGATGACCTGTCCACGCTGGTCACGGATATTGATGGGTCCGAAGCTGTTCCGACAGCGGCGTTCCAGCGCGTGATCCAGCGCGCCGCGATCCACGTCCAAAGCTCGGGCCGGACCGAGGTGACGGGCGCGAATGTTCTGGTGGCGATTTTTGCCGAACGGGAAAGCAACGCCGCCTATTTCCTGCAGGAACAGGACATGACCCGTTACGATGCGGTCAACTATATCGCCCATGGTGTCGCCAAGGACCCGTCCTTTGGCGAAGCCCGGACGGTTCAGGGGGCCTCGGAATTCGAAGGCGAAGCTGCTGAGGCTGGCGAGGGTGAGGCCAAGGAAAGCGCGCTGGCGAAATACTGCGTCGATCTGAACGCCAAGGCGCGGGACGGCGACGTCGACCCGCTGATCGGACGCGAGCACGAGGTTGAGCGCTGCGTGCAGGTCCTGTGCCGCCGCCGCAAGAATAACCCGCTGCTGGTGGGTGACCCCGGTGTGGGGAAAACCGCCATCGCCGAAGGGCTGGCCCGCAAGATCGAGAATGGAGAAACACCCGAAGTCCTGTCGGGCACCACGATCTTCAGCCTCGACATGGGCGCGTTGCTGGCTGGCACACGCTATCGCGGCGATTTCGAAGAACGCCTGAAGGCCGTGATGACCGAGATGGAAGATCACGACGACGCGGTGCTGTTCATTGACGAGATTCACACCGTGATCGGCGCCGGGGCTACGTCAGGCGGGGCGATGGATGCCTCCAACCTGCTGAAGCCCGCGTTGCAGGGCGGCAAGCTGCGCTGCATGGGATCCACCACCTATAAGGAATTCCGCCAGCATTTCGAAAAGGACCGCGCCCTGTCGCGCCGGTTCCAGAAGATCGACGTCAACGAACCCTCGGTCGATGATGCGGTGAAGATCCTGAAAGGCATCAAGCCCTATTTCGAGGAGCACCACGATATCCGCTACACGGCCGATGCGGTGAAAACCGCCGTCGAACTCAGCGCGCGTTATATCAACGACCGCAAATTGCCCGACAGCGCGATTGACGTGATCGACGAAGCGGGCGCGGCCCAGCATCTGGTGATCGAAAGCAAGCGGCGCAAAACCATCGGCGTGAAAGAGATCGAGGCCGTCGTGGCCAAGATCGCCCGCATTCCGCCCAAGACCGTCTCTAAGGACGATTCGGAAGTGCTGCGCGATCTGGAAAAATCGCTGAAGCGCGTCGTCTTTGGTCAGGACACGGCTATCGAGGCGCTGTCGTCGGCTATTAAACTGGCGCGTGCCGGATTGCGCGAGCCTGAAAAGCCCATCGGCAACTATCTGTTCGCCGGTCCCACGGGCGTCGGCAAGACCGAGGTTGCCAAACAGCTCGCCGATATTCTTGGCGTGGAAATGCTGCGCTTTGATATGTCGGAGTACATGGAAAAACACGCCGTCAGCCGCCTAATTGGCGCGCCTCCGGGCTATGTCGGGTTTGATCAGGGCGGCATGCTGACCGATGGCGTCGATCAGCACCCCCATTGCGTGCTGCTACTGGACGAGATGGAGAAAGCCCACCCCGACGTCTATAATATCCTGTTGCAGGTGATGGACCACGGCAAACTGACCGACCACAACGGCCGCACGGTGGATTTCCGCAATGTCGTGCTGATCATGACCTCGAACGCCGGGGCCAGTGAAATGGCGAAAGCCGCCATCGGATTTGGCCGCGACCGGCGCGAAGGCGAAGATACCGCCGCCATCGAACGCACCTTCACGCCGGAATTCCGCAACCGTCTGGATGCGGTGATCTCATTCGGCGCGCTGGACAAGGACACGATCCTGCAAGTGGTCGAGAAGTTCGTGTTGCAGTTGGAGGTTCAGCTGATGGATCGTGGTGTGACGATCGAACTCAGCACACCCGCTGCGCAATGGCTGGCCGACAAAGGCTATGATGACCGGATGGGCGCGCGCCCCCTTGCGCGCACCATTCAGGAACACATCAAAAAGCCGTTGGCCGAAGAACTGCTGTTCGGCAAGCTGGCCAAAGGCGGCAACGTCAAGGTCGGCATCAAGGGCGGCACGCTGGATCTGAAGATCGAGCCTCCGCAAGCCCCGCGCCTGTCGACCAAAAAGCCGCCATTGCTGACGGCCGAATAGCAAAAAGAGCCTCCGGCGGGAGTATTTGAGAAAAGAAGATGATCTTGAGTCGTCTTTTCGTCGAAAATATCCCCGCCGGAGGCATTATTCTTCATCTATGGCGTTTTCGAAAAAGCCTGAGGCGCCGTGTCTCCGCCAGAGCAGCTTCCATTTTATTTGCAGTGATGCCCGAATAGGGTCGCCCGTCCAAAGCAGGGCGCACCAAGCACAGCCCATTCCAACAACGTTTCAGGTATTCCGGATGGCGCTTTAATGCGTTGAGAATCCGGATTTCAGGCAGCGAACTGTGATTCAGGTATTCGGAAGCTGCTTATGGGTCCTGACCCTACCGCTCGGTCAGCTTCAGCTCGATTCGCCGGTTTTGCGCCCTTGCGGCGGCGCTGTCGCCTTCTGCCACCGGCTGAAACTCTCCGAACCCTGTGGCGGCCAGCCGCCGGGTCGGAAATCCCAGATCCCCTATCATGAACAGGACAACCGACAGCGCCCGCGCCTGGCTCAGCTCCCAGTTGTTGGCATAGGTCGAGGCGTTGACGATGGGCCGGTTATCCGTGTGCCCGTCGACCCGCACCACCCAGTCGATATTGTCCGGGATGTCGCCCGACACGTCCGACAGGATTTGCGCCACACGCGCGATCTGGGCGCGGCCTTCGTCGGACAGATCGGCTGAACCGGAATCAAACAGCACCTCGGACGAAAACACGAACCGGTCCCCGACAATCCGCACCCCTTCGCGGTCGCCCAAAAGGTCACGCAACTGCCCGAAGAACTCGGACTGATAGCGTTCCAGCCGCTTCCGCTCCGCCTCTTCCAGTTCCGCCCGCTTGGTCTGTTCCGCCGCCACCCGTGCCAGCGCCTGGTTGAGGTCTGCGCCAAGCGTTTCGATCCGCACCTGTGCGGCGGCATCTTCTGCCTTGGCCAGGTCCAGCAACCCTTGCAGGCGGTTCAACTCACCACGCAATTCGCGCACCTGCGCGTTCAGCAACTGCTGCTGGCGCTTGGCCTCGGCGCTGACGGCTTCTTCTTCGCTCAGCCGTTCCTGCGCCAACGCCAGAAGGCGTTTCTGGCGATCCGTCTCGCGCTGCTGCGCGGTGCGTTCATCCAGCGACTGATCGGCTTCGGCCTCGGCCGCCGCCAGCAGGGTCAGGGTTTCTTCGGCGCGGCGGCGTTCTTCTTCCAGGCGCAGGGTCATGGCAGTCAGTTCGGTATCGGCATCTTCCAGCCGGGCGCGCAGCGCCTCGGCGGCGGCGGCACTGGTCAGTTGCTCGGCCTCTTCCTCGCTCAACGCGGCTTCGGTATCGACCAGGCGCTTGCGCAGGGCTTCGGCGGCGGCGGCTTCGCGCAGGCGTGCGGCCTCCTCCTCGGCCAGCGCATTGGTCAGTTCGCGGATTTCGGCGTTTTGGCCACTGTCTTCGTCCTGCGTTTCCGACAATTCTGCCAGTGCCGCTGACAAGGACAGATCGCGCGCCTCGATCCGCTGGCGCAAATCAGCGGTCAGCGCCGCCAGCGCTTCGCGCCGCGCGGCGGCCAGACGCGCGGCCTCGGCCTCGCGGTCAATCTCGGTCCGGGCCCGGGCCAGCGCGAGTTCCAGCGCGTCCCGCTGCTGGGCAATCGACTGGTTTTCCGCGTCCAGCTCGATGATCGCATCCGACAGATTGGCGCTTTCACTCAGCGCTGCATCGCGTTCGCCCAGCAAGCTGGCAACCTGGCTTTCGAATTCAGTGATCATCGCGGCGCGGGCATCCAGTTCCGCGCCCTGTTCCTGGGTCTGCGTGGTCAGCAGATCAACCAGCGCGCGCTGCGCCTCAGTCTCGGCCCGCGCATTGGTCAGCGCGCCCGACAGCCCCGCATTCGCCTGCTCCAACGAGGAGTTTTCGCGTTGCTGCAAGCCCAGCGCGCGCGACAGGCTGTCAACTTCGCGGTTCAGCTGGCTCAGCGCGTCTTCCTGCCCGGTGATCGTCTCGCGCAGTATATATTGCACGATCATGAAGATCGTCAGCACGAACATCAGCACCAGCAACAGCGCCGTCATCGCGTCCACAAACCCCGGCCAGATCGAGCCTGACATCCGTTGCGTGGCGCGTCGATTCAGGGCCATGGCCTAGCTCTGCTTATGCCCGAACAGGGCGGGTTTCAGGACGGTTTGCTCGGTGCCGTTCGCTTCGCGCACCGCTTTGATCAACTGGCTCAGCTCACTGCGCAGTTCAGCGACCGATTCCTGGCGACCCGCCGACATTTCTTCCAGCAGACGCAACAGATGCAGATCGATTGAGCGCAGGTGCATCCGGCTTTCGGCGTCATGGGCCGGGGCATCAACGGGCGGTTTTTCCTTCTGGGCCAGCGCTTCCAGCAGCTTTTCCTGCCCGTCGGCGATCCGTTCAAGCGCGACGATCGTGTCATTGGCCGCATCGCTTGCGGTCTGCCCGGAGTCGATCTTGTCGGTCAGCGTCTCCATCGAGGTGACGACCCGCCCCAAGCCTTCGTCAACCTGGGCGCGGCTGGCATCGCTGTCCATGAACAGCGCCTGAAGCGCCTCCATCTGGTGCACCAGATGGGTCAGGATGGTGGTGGGGGTCGCGGCCTCTCCGCTGGCGTCTTCACTACCGCCGAAGCCAAGGCGGGTGATCGACGACAGCCATTCTTCCAACTCGCGGTAGAACCGGTTCTGGCCGTGGCTGGCGAACAGCTCCAGCAGGCCGACCACCAGCGATCCGGCAAGACCCAGCAGCGAGGATGAGAACGCAACGCCCATGCCGCCCAGCTGCGCCTCCAGCCCGTCCATCAGGCGCGAAAACACGTTGATCCCGCCTTCACCTTCCTGCGGGGCGAGGGATCGGATCGTTTCGACCACCGCCGGGACCGTGGTGGCCAACCCATAGAATGTGCCCAGAAGGCCGAGGAAAATCAGCAAGTTGACGATATATCGCGTGATATCACGCGCCTCGTCGATCCGTGTTGCAACGGAATCGAGGATCGAACGGGACGAGCTTGAGCCGATGGTCGTCTTCGCCCCCCGCGCGCGCAGCAATGCCGCCAGCGGGGCCAGCAGGCGCGGGGCGCGCGTGATCTCGTGACCCGGTCGCGATTGGGCAAACCCCTCGACCCAGCTGACCGAATTGAACAGCTGGATCACCTGCCAGAAACAGGCGAGCACCCCGATCACGAAAACCAGCGCGATAAAGCCGTTCAGCCAGGGATTGGCCAGGAACACCGGCGACACGCTGGGCCAGGCCACATAGCTTCCGCCCGCGACAAGGCCCAGCACGACGATCATGGTGATCAGTTGCCGCACCGGGGCGGTGAAATTCGCCTGAACCTCTGCCTGGGTCTGAACCATCTGTGTCAGTTCCTGCCTGTTGGTACGCGCACACGCGTCCCCTCAGCGCCTACCAAAGCAGATATTATCCACTTCGCAAAGCCGCTACCCGCGCGGAAAGTCGCGCAAGGTCGGTATCTTCGATGCCAAGCTCGATCAGATGCGCCACCGTGTTGGTCAGATATTCGTGGTTCGGGCCGCGCCCGCCGACCGCCGTGGCAATGATCTGCGCCTGATCCTCGAACGGCAGCCCGCCACAATACTGGTCGTGATCCGGGTCGATGACATAGGCGACCGAGCGGACGTTGCGCCCATCGCTCAGGTCAAGCGGCAGCACCTGTTCCACGTAGGCGGCGGAAATCAACTCGCGCTCGCGCAGATATTCCAGCGTCGCAGCCTCGGTTCCGGGCGCGGCGCGCAGGGCCAGCCCGTCACAGGCCGACCCGGCATCGACATCCAGCGCCAGAACCAGCCCGGGATCAGCAATTGTGCCGCGATGATGGATCGAGCGCATGCAGAAGCTGCGGTGATAGCCGGGCAGCCGCGCGATCACCGCCTCGGCAACCTCGAACCCGGGGTTCCACAGAAGCGAGCCATAGCCGAATACCCAAAGCGGGGTCAGATTGTCCGCCGTCATCATGCTGGCCCTTTCGCTGTCTGCCCCCTACATAGCCTGCTGTAGGTCAGACGAAAGGGGACAGATGCGCAAACTGCTGGTTCTGATCCTGGTTCTGGCCGCGCTTTGGTCGGGTTACTGGTTCGTCGGCGCAACAGCGGTCGAACGTGGCGCGCAGGCCGTGCTGGACAATCTGCGCGCACAGGGCTGGCAGGTCGAGGTTGCCGATGTCGGCACACGCGGTTTTCCAAACCGGTTCGACACGACTGCCACCGGGGTGAAACTGGCCGATCCGCTGGGTGGGTTTGCCTGGACCGCACCTTTTTTCCAGGTGCTGGCCCTCAGCTACAAGCCGAACCACGTGATCGCGGCGTTGCCTGACAGTCAGTCGTTCGACTTTCCCGGTCAGACCCTGCAGGTGGACAGCACGCGCATGCGCGCCTCGCTGGTGGTCGAACCGGGCACCGCCCTGGCGCTGGACCGTGCGACCTTTGTTGCCGAAACCGCAAGCGTCGCCTCGACCCTTGGCTGGGCGATTACGCTGAAGGATGCCCGCTTCGCGACCCGGCAGAATGGCGGGGCGCTGGTCCATGACGTCGGCATCGCCGCGTCAAGGATCGCATTGCCCAAGGCGTTGCGCGACACTTACGATCCCGGCGGGGCGTTGCCGGAGGTGCTTGAGGTGCTGCGCGTGGATGCAACCCTTGGCTTTGACCGCGCCATTGATCGCCATGCATTCAATGGCGGACCGGCGCCGCAGGTCGAGCGGTTTGTGCTGAACGACGCCGCACTTGTCTGGGGCGGCGTGAAGATCGCCGCGACAGGCACCCTCACCATCGGGGCGGATCGCCTGCCCGTCGGGGATATCACGCTTGAATCTGCACAATGGCGCGAGGTGGCGCAGATGATCGCGGATTCCGGGATGATCCAACCGCAATATGTGCCGACGCTGGACGCGCTGTTCCAATCGATGGCGGCGGCGGACGGAACGCCCGAGGTGTTGACCGCGCCATTGACGTTCAAAAATGGGCAGGTTTCCTTCGGGTTCCTGCCGCTTGGGCCTGCACCGCGGTTCTGAGTGGTCAGCGATATCCTGTCCGCGCCGCGCCCTTCAGATCTGGTGCCAGCCACCCTGCCCGATACGCAGGCAAATGCCCGATCAAAGTTACGCTGTCAGGTTGCCACCGAGTCCCGGATCGCCCGGATATTGGCGCCGTAGGGGGCCGGGTTACTGACAGACCCGCCTTTGAACACCGCAGACCCCGCCACCAGAACATCCGCCCCGGCGGCAGCAACCAGCGGAGCAGTCGTCGGATCAACGCCGCCGTCAATTTCGATATGAACAGGCCGATCGCCGATCATGGCGCGGATATCGCGGGTCTTCTCAACGCAGGAGTGTATGAATTTCTGCCCGCCAAATCCGGGGTTCACCGTCATCACGCAAACCAGATCGACCAGATCCAGCAGTGGCGCCACCGCGCTGGCCGGTGTGCCGGGGTTCAGCGCAACGCCGGCCTTTGCACCGGCACCCCTGATCGCCTGAAGCGTGCGGTGAATATGCGGACCCGCCTCGACATGGGCGGTGATGATATCGGCCCCGGCCTTTGCAAACGCCTCGATATACGGGTCCACCGGCGCGATCATCAGATGCACGTCCATGACCGTCTTGATATGCGGGCGAATCGCGGCGCAGGTGGCGGGACCAAAAGTGATGTTCGGCACGAAATGCCCATCCATCACATCAACATGGATCCAATCGGCCCCCTGCCTTTCGACCGCTGCGCATTCCGCCCCGAAGGCGGCAAAATCGGCGGCCAGAATGGACGGAGCAATTTTTAAGCTACGATCGAACGGCATTTAGGGGTCCCCCGCATGAGATTTCGGCTTCCTAACGCGGTTGCGGGCAGCACGCCACCTTTGGCGTTGCAAAGAAAATATTTGACCAAACGGTCAATCTTGTGCGATGCGCGCGCCTGTGGCACTGTGACCACGCCCGTTTTCTTGCCGGATCAATGCTGCCCGTGACCAATCAAGTCCTTGCCCCGAACCCGACCAAAACTGCGCAGTTGCCGCAGGTCGCCGAGCCGCGCAATCCGGGCATGGCGCTTGACCTTGACTGGGTCGCCTCGGTTCAGGCCAACACCTCGGCCATCGAACGCCGCGCAGCCAGCCTGCCGGGGCGGCGGTCGGTCAAGAAGGACTTTCAGGCCGCCTGGCTGCTGCGCGCGATCACCTGCATCGATCTGACGACGCTGGCTGGCGACGATACCGAAGGGCGCGTGCGCCGCCTGTGTGCCAAGGCCGCCAACCCGGTGCGCCGCGATATCCTTGACGCGCTCGGGATCGACCAGATCACCACCGGCGCGGTCTGTGTCTATCACGACATGATCGAAACCGCCGTGCGCGCGCTGGACGGCACCGGCATCCCGGTTGCGGCCGTGTCGACCGGCTTTCCCGCAGGCCTTTCGCCACTGCACCTGCGGATCGAAGAAATCCGCGAAAGCGTCAAGGCCGGGGCTGAGGAGATCGACATCGTCATCTCACGCCGCCACGTGCTGACTGGCAACTGGCAGGCGCTCTATGACGAGACCAAGGCCATGCGCGAAGCCTGTGGTGAGGCGCATATGAAAGCGATCCTGGCCACGGGTGAGCTCGGCAGCCTTCGCAACGTCGCCCGCGCCAGTTACGTGGCGATGATGGCCGGGTCGGATTTCATCAAAACCTCAACCGGGAAAGAAAGCGTCAACGCCACCCTGCCGGTCACCCTGGTGATGATCCGCGCAATCCGCGATTTCCATGCGCGCACAGGATATCGCATTGGCTATAAGCCCGCGGGAGGTATCTCGAAGGCCAAAGATGCCATCACTTATCTGGCGATGATGAAAGATGAGCTGGGCGACCGCTGGCTGCAACCCGACCTGTTCCGCTTTGGCGCATCCTCGCTGCTGGGCGATATCGAACGGCAGTTGGAACACCACGTCACGGGCCGCTATTCGGCCATCCACCGTCACGCGATGGGATGACGGTGCAGATTAAATTGTCCCGCCCGGCGGTACGCCGGGCGCCCCCCGACCGCCCCCCCGGGCGGGGGCTTCACCCCCACCCGCGGCCAGGTGCCGCCCTTTCCGCCAAGGGTACGCCATGACGATCAAGGAAATCTTCGAAACCATGGACTATGGACCAGCCCCGGAAGATCGGGGCGAAGCGCTGGCCTGGCTTTCCAGCCACGACCGCAAGTTCGGCCATTTCATTAACGGCGCTTTCACCAAACCCGGCAAGGGGTTCGACAGCCGCAATCCGGCCACGACGGACACGTTGGCACGGGTCACGCAAGGCACGGCGAAAGACGTCGACACCGCCGTGGCAGCGGCCCGCAAGGCGCAACCGAAATGGGCGGCGCTGCCGGGGCATGAACGGGCCAAGGTCCTCTATGCGCTCGCCCGGCTGCTGCAAAAACATGCGCGCCTGTTCGCGGTGCTCGAATCCCTCGACAACGGCAAGCCGATCCGCGAATCCCGCGACATCGACGTGCCCTTGGCGACGCGCCATTTCTACTACCACGCCGGCATGGCGCAGCTGCAGGACAGCGAGTTGCCTGAGCGAGAGGCGCTGGGCGTCTGCGGTCAGATCATCCCCTGGAACTTCCCGCTGCTGATGCTGTCGTGGAAAATCGCGCCCGCGATTGCCATGGGCAACACCTGCGTGCTGAAACCCGCCGAGTACACCTCACTTACCGCGCTGCTGTTCGGGCGCATCTGTCAGGAGGCTGGCGTCCCCCCCGGCGTCGTCAACATCGTCACCGGCGACGGCGCGACCGGGCAGGCCATCGTGGACCACCCGGATATCAACAAGATCGCCTTCACCGGCTCGACCCCCGTGGGCCGCGCCATCCGCAAGGCGACGGCGGGGACGGGCAAATCGCTAACGCTCGAACTCGGCGGCAAATCCCCCTACATCGTCTTTGACGACGCCGATATCGACAGCGCCATCGAAGGACTGGTCGACGCCATCTGGTTCAACCAGGGCCAGGTCTGCTGCGCCGGGTCGCGCCTGCTGGCGCAGGAAGGCATCGCGACGGATTTCTACACCCGCCTGAAACGCCGGATGGACGGGCTGCGCCTGGGCGACCCGCTCGACAAGGCCATCGACATCGGCGCGGTGGTGGATCCGGTGCAGTTGAAGACCATTACCGAGATGGTCGATGCCTCCGGCGGCGATGTTTACCACGCCGACACCCCCCTGCCCGCACAAGGCTGTTACTACCGCCCGACCCTGATCACCGGCCTCGGCACCGCCGACCGGCTGATGCAGGAGGAGATCTTCGGCCCCGTCCTTGTCGGCATGACATTCCGCACCCCTGCCGAGGCGGTGGAACTGGCCAACAACACCCGCTTTGGGCTGGCCGCGACAGTCTGGACCGAAAACGTCAACCTGGCGCTCGACATCGCGCCGAAACTGGTCGCCGGGGTGGTCTGGGTCAACGCCACCAACCTGTTCGACGCCGCCGCCGGATTCGGCGGGGTGCGCGAAAGTGGCTTTGGGCGTGAAGGCGGCTGGGAAGGCCTGCTGGCCTACACCAAACCGCGCCGGAAGTTGAAGGATATCACCAAACTGGCATCCGCGCCGGAACCGGAAAACCCCAAGGTCAGCGGCCTGGATCGCACAGCGAAATTCTACATCGGCGGCAAGCAGGCCCGCCCGGACGGCAATTATTCCCGCGCAGTCTGGTCACAAAATGGCCGGTTGCTGGGTCATGCCGGGCTGGGCAACCGCAAGGACATCCGCAACGCGGTCGAAGCTGCGCGCGCGGCGACGGGCTGGTCCAGAACCACCGCCCACCTGCGCGCCCAAATCCTTTACTACATCGGCGAAAACCTATCGGCCCGCGCGGATGAATTCGCAACCCGCATCCGCGACCTTACCGGAACCGGCGCAAAATCCGCCGAAGCCGAGGTTGCCACCTCCATCAACCGCCTGTTCACCTACGCCGCCTGGGCCGACAAATACGACGGCGCGGCCAAACCCGTGCCCCTGCGCGGCGTCGCGCTGGCGATGCACGAACCCGTTGGCGTGATCGGCGCATTCTGCGCGGACGAGGCGCCACTCCTCGGCCTAATCTCGGCCATGGCCCCGGCTATGGCGATGGGCAACCGAACCATCCTCGTTGCGTCAAACCCCTTCCCGCTGGCCGCCACCGATTTCTACCAGATCCTGGAAACCAGCGACGTCCCCGCCGGGGTCGTCAACATCCTGACCGGTGATCACGCCGAACTGGCCCCGCAATTGGCGGGCCACATGGATGTGGATGCGGTATGGAGCTTCTCCTCCGCCGACCTCTCCGCCACGATCGAGCGCGAAGCCGCAGGCAACCTAAAACGGACTTGGGTGAACCACGGCAAATCCCGCGATTGGATGGGGGCAGACGGCGACGGCAAATCCTTCCTCGCCGCCGCAACCGAGGTCAAAACGATCTGGGTGCCCTACGGCGAATAATCCCGCCTAAGCCTTGCCCATTATCAGTCTGAAAATACCTCGGGGGTGAATTGGCCAAAGGCCAAGAGGGGGCAGCGCCCCCTGCCGGTCCGGCGCGCCAGCGCCGGATCTACTTCAGCCGGGGCGGTTTTTTCCGCCAGCTATCCAGCCAGGCCCGTATCCCGCCCGTGACCCCGGCATAGCGCGCCTTGGCCAGGTCAAGCTGATCGTCAGCGCGGTCCAGAAACGGCTCGATCGCGCGACGCCGGAACCGGCGCAGCATCCGCCAGATCAGGAAGATCGCCACGAACAGCATCCCGAAGATCGCGATATTGACCCAAGGGATCAGCGTCACATCCGGCCCCGACACCTCGCGCACCGCAATTGCGTTTGGATAGATCGAAAGGAATTCATTGCGCCAGCCGTAATGCGTGATCGCCACCCAGATCGGCTCGGCCCTGGTCGAGATCAGATCAGCCGCCTCAGCCTGCAGGTTCGAACTGTCCAGCTTGAAATAGGGCGGCCAGCCAAAGCCGGTATCCTCGTTACGATATACGGTCACCCGCCCATTGGTGCGCGCGGCGTTGATCAGCCGCAGATCCCGGTTGGCCAATTCCGTATTGCCGCTGTCGGCCTGGGCATAGAAGAACCGGTTGAAGCCGGTGAAATCGGCGCGGATCACCTCGGTCGAGGTGACGCGCACGATATCGCGCTGGGGCAGGTTATAGTGGAAGAAGCTGAATGCCAGCAGCAACATCAGCAAGAAGATCGTCCAACGGAAATAGCGCATCAGATCGCCCTCCTCAGGCGTAATTCGTCAGGTAGACCAGCGCGATCACCACGACGATCGGAACGATATAGACGCCCCAGACCAGCTTTTTCTTCAGCGAACTGTCATAATCCGCCATGCCCTGCGTGATGAACGCCTCGCGGTCACCCTGACGGATTTCCTCGTCCCACTCACGCTCCAACGCGCCGCGCGCGAGTGAGCGGAAATACCACGACAGCGCCCAATAGAACGCAGTCAGGATCACGAACAGGATCACTCCAAGACGGATCATTCCCAACATCAGTCCCGCTCCTTCCTCACAGCGCCCCATGGGCCGACAAGATCAATCTGGCGCGCCCGCCGCCTGGGTCTGTCCCAGGGTGAGGGCGCGTCCGGCGCCTCCTCCATCCCGGGTTCGGCCCCGAACAGCGCCGCCCGCGCGCCCGCCTTATCCACCTGATACTCGGCTTCCAGAAAATCCGCCACATAGGACTTCTTGGCGTCCGTCCACCCGGCGTAAAGGCCATAGAACAGCTCTTTATGGCAGATGAACAACTGGCGGATGTCCAGCGGCGTCAGTTCGGCCAGCAGCATATTGACCAGATCGCGCGTCGGCCCGGGCGTGGCGCGCAGCGTGTAGAAGAACGCCGGATGTTCGGACGTGATCCGGGGCCACTTGCCACCGGTTTCGACCCAGCGCAACAGGTCGCCCAACCCATGGAACGCCGGCGGCAGGGCGCTGCCCAACTGGCGCGCGATATTGCGCAGATCGCGCCGGGTCGCGCCCTTCAGATCCTGCCCAAGCGTCGCCGCCACATCGACCAGCATGAAATCCATCTTCTGGCGCAGGATGGCGGCCGCATCTGCGCCGCGCGCTTTCACAATCGGCTCGACCAGCTCATTATCGCTCAGGAACCGCGCGATCTTATTGGCATCGTCGCGCCCGATCACCTTGTCGACGGGCAAATCTTCGAACGGGTCGTCATCCTCGGCCATATGGATCACGCCGGTCGTCTCGGGTGAGCGGAACACGTAAAGCCCGCCGAAATGCCGGGTCCAGAAATTCGGGGTTTCGAATTCCATCCGGGGCAGCACGACCGGGTTGCGCGTCACATCCCCGGTCTTCTTGGCCAACCCAATCATTTCGGCAATCAGCACATCGTCAAACCAGGCGTCGTCTTCTTCGCGAAACTGCTCGATCTTGGTGTTGAGTTCGCGCGCGTCAGCGACATGGGCGCCGGTCGTATCCGCCTCGACTGTGATCCGCCGGATCGCCAGCAGGCGTTCAGGGGTCGAGACTTCGAACACGGTATTCGCCAGCTCTCCGGCCACCGCATCGCGCGCGGTCAGGGCAAACAACGCCGCCTCATTCGCTTCGATAAACTGGCGCATGATCTCGCGCGAGGTGGAAAACTGCATGTTCAGCAGCGGGGCAGAGCGCTGATCCGTGGTCAGCAGAATGAACTGGCGGTTGCAGCCATTGGGGTTGAGGTATTGCGGATCGCCCAACTCATGCCCGATCTGAGGCGAGAAACCAGAGATGTCGATGTGGAATTCCGACAACGCGGTCTGCTTGCCCGCCAGATGCAGCAGCGCACGGTTGTAGCGCTCGACCAATGCGGGCGAGGAGACCTCGACGAGGTTCCCGAACATCAGGCCTTTTTCGATGAGGCGTTTCATATGTGCCGCTTCCCAGATGGCTGGTTACCCGGGGCGGCAGCCCCGGATCGCACCCGCCCGCCCCCCACGAGCGGGGGCGATGCCCCCACCCGGCGGTCGGGCGCGATCCTAAGTGCAAATTCTCTATTGTGGGAAACTGACCGGTTTTTCACCAAACCACCTCCGCCCAGCGTTTCGGCACGCTCGCCAGCGCCAGCAACCCGATCGGCAGCCAGACCATCCCGGCCAGCAGGCCCAGCCAGGCGAAGTGACCCATGGTGCCGACAGGATCGATCCCCAACAACCGGCTGAGCGCGTCCGCCTGCATCGCATAGGCCCCGGCGAAATACCCAGCCGAGATCGCCCACAGGATCACCGCCGCGGTCACCCCGTTCACAAACAACCACCCGACGCCTTCGGGCAAGGCACGGCCCAGAGCCCGGGGCACCCAGACCGACAGCAGGACCAGCGCCAGAACCGGGATTATGCCGCCCAAAACACTCATGCCGGCCTCCGCCGCCACAGCGCGACACCGTTAGATGTCGCCGCCGTCAGCCCCAGCATCAGCGCCGCATATCCGGTCAGGCGGATCACCCCTTCCCCTCCAGATACCGCCGCTTGGCTTCTTCCATCCGCCCCATGTCACGCACCGCGTTGGCAATCGCGACCTCGTCGGATTTGTCGGCATAGCGGAATTCGCTGTCTGCATAGCGGTTGATCTCCTGTATCACCATGTCTACGGTGATCGGCACAGTCATTTCGCGGATCATCCCCAGTTTTTCGCCATAGGGTTTGAACAGGAAGATCTCCGGATCCTCCATCCATTCGTCCGGCAGTTCCACGTCCAGCGCGCGCACCTTCACCGCATCGGTGATGTTCTTGATCGCGCGGCCGGTGAAGCGGTCGTCCGCCTCTTTGATCGCACTCAGATAGGCTCCCATCTTGGCAATCGTATCCAGCCGCCCGGTCTTTTCCTCGACCTGCTTCCAGACCTTCAGCAGGCCTTCTTCATGCGGTTTCCCATGGCTTTCGAAACTGGCACTGACCGCTTTCTTGATTTCTTGAGCCGAGAACAGATCATGCTCTCCCACAGGGATATCGTGGTTCTTGCCCAGCAGCAGATGCAGGATGTCGATGTAGTCTTCGCGCGTCTGCGGCCCGTCCACCAGAAACCGTGCCCCGGCCCGCTGGCGCAGGGCGTCGTCGACGTTTTCGGGGTAGTTCGAGAACATGCCGAAGGTGCAATTCCCCCGCACGACCGTGCCCGCGCCCGAGAACGCCTCCATCAGAACCGCCGTCACCTCCTGCTGGCCCGCACTTGATTGCCGGTCCCCGCGCTTGCCCGCGATCTGGTCGATGTCGTCCACCGTGCCGAACCCGATCACGCTGGGGTCCATCACATTGTCGATGAAGGCCTTGGCGTTCTGCCCCGACTTGCCCTGATAGCTGTCGATCTGGTCGATCGAGAAGTTCTGATAGCGGAACGGATAGTCCGCATTCTTGCAATAGGTGTCGACCAGCCCCGCCATCATCTGGATCAGCGTCGTCTTGCCCGTCCCCGGTTTGCCGTCGCCCATAAAGGTAAAGATGAACCCGCCGAGTTCCGCAAACGGGTTCAACCGTCGCTCAAAATCATAAGCCATCAGCATCTTGGACAACTTCATCGCCTGGTATTTGGCGATGTGGTTGCCGACAACCTCGTTCGGTTTCTTGAAGCTCATCACCAAAGATGCCGACTTGCCCCGCCGCGCCGGGGTGAAGCCGGAAACGGCGAATTCGTCCGCCTCGACCTTCCAGTTGGATGCGGTGAATGCCTCCAGCCGGGGGGCGGTGCTGGCCCGCAGCGCCACCTTTTCCATCAACTGTTCCGCAAAGGCCAAAACCGTCGCCACCGTTCGCGGCTCGTCCGAGGCATGGGCCTCCAGATCCTGATCCAACTCCCACAGCGCGCCCTGCAGGGCCAGCGGGGCGTTGTCGGTCAACAGCTCTTCAACCTCGCCAATCTCAACCGAAACCTCGGACGCATGGGCAGCCAGCAAAAACGCCGCCGCATTGCCGAAGACATAGAGGGATATCAGCGCCTCAGCCGCCAACAATTCCGAAAATTCGGTTTTCTTGCCCGCCGCCAGACCACCGGCCAGATTGTCCCGCTTCAGCGCATCAAGGCCGGTGCGTTCGCCGAACTGCTCGGCCACCGCCAGCGCAATCGCCAGCGCCCGGCGCAACCCTTGCAACACGCCCGCCTGAAGCGCGGTCGGCAGGTCATCTTCGCCCACACCCTCAACCCGTTCAATCAGTCGCACACCTTCGGGCCGCGCGGTGGAGCGTGTGACCATCCCCGGCGTGGTCGAGCGGAACCGCCGCCGCGTGCCGATACCAGACGATTTCTCCGCCGGTGCCGCCCCCGGTTTCGCCACCCGAGGCGTATGATCGAACCCGTCCAGCAGGCCCAGCGCAGCCTCGTAATGCTTGACGATATCCGCCTCGCGCAGTTCCATCTGATCGGCTGGTGTGCTCATTTTTCGTCTTCCTCAAGATTTTGAAGAACCAGTTCGAATCCGCGATAACCTGAACCATAATCTTCATAGAAAATTCGACCGACCCATGTTCCCGCCTGTCCTGGCCAGTCAACTTCACCCACCGCGAAATTATCGACCGCGCCTTCAATATTCTGCGAAGCACAGACGATGTCTGATATGGCTTGGGTGCTTTTGGCCTGTCGCAGGCGATCCCAACAATACAACTCAGTTTCTTTGGCGGTGACCCATTCTGGATGCTCAAAAGATCCGGGGAAAATTCGTGCGTCAGACAGTGCCGAAAAATCGCGCTCGTCCAAGAAGTCATTCAAGTCGCGCAACGTAAATCCGCTGGTCAGTTCCTTGGAAACTAATGCTCTTATACGCTCAGATGGGAATTCACGCGTCGACACCATCCAAATGCAGCCAATTAATATGACACCAAAAGCGAGCAAGGCATAGCGAGACCTTGGCAGGATTTTTCGCTGACCTTCGCTCATCGCATCGTCACCACACGCCCACCCGGGCTGACCACAAACTTGCGCACATCGCGAAAACCCGGCGGGTTCGCCTCGGCCAGGACCTGATAGGGGCGTTGCGGCAGGATGATCGAGCGTTCGGTCCGCGTTGCCCCGGTATCGACACCCCGGCCCGAGAATGGGTCGAGCGCAAAAATCTCTCGATCCACGGTGCCGAACCAGCCTTTCTTTTCCTGCTCCACCCGCTCGGAAATCAGCTCCTCCGCCGTCCAGGCCAGCGCCCAGTCCTGGCCCTGCGGCGCCTTCGCGTCGGCCAGCACCTTGGCGATTGGCCCGCTCTGCAATGTAAACGCCGAGGAATACATCGGCCCAAGGTGGATCCGGCGCAGGCGCTTTGGGTGCAGGTCGTCGAAATCCTGATCGAACCCTTTGGCGATGGTCAACAGTTTCAGCCCGCCCATGCTCTGCGCAATCAGGTGCTGCTGCACGGCTGGCCAGCGCCGGTCATCTTTGACCAAGGAGGTCCGCCCGGTATCCTCGGCCTCCATCAGATAGATCGTCGGCAGGTTGATCTGGCTGTCATAGACCGCCCAATGGATCATATAGCGACGGCGATCACCCGTGCCGCTCAGCCAATAGGCCTGCGGGTGCATCTGCGGCCAGAACAACTCTCCCTGCATCAGCTGTTCGTAATACAGCCGCTGCGACATCGCGAATTGCAGCTTGGTCGGGATCGTCAGATCGCCGACGATCTGGCGCACCATATCATCCTTGATCCGCGCCGCACTGGCCATGCCGTCCAGATGGCGTTCGGCCTGCTGGGCGTCATTGGCCATGGTCAGCAATTCACTGTGCACCGGAAAGCCGCTTTCGTGCTTGTCAAAAGCCAGGCTGCCGAAATGCGTGCCCGTGTCCCGCCCTGTCATCAGGTATTTGTTCGACAGCGCCCGGAAGGTGTGGGCGAGGTTGCGGATATATGACCCGAGGATCTCGACCTCGTCACGCGCCAATTCGCCCTCGCTTTCCAACTCAGCCGCCACGCGGCCCAGATGCCCGGTGATCACCTCGAACTTGGCAAAATATCGCCGCGCCGCGAAGGCGTCGGTAATGGGCGCGTGATCGCGGGTTAGGGTTTCTTTGGCGTCAGTCATTAGTTCTGAAAATCATGATCGTTGCTCGGCCTCGAAAAAGCGCCGTTCCTTGTCTGCGCCAGCCTTGTCGATGTGCATCAGCCATTGAATTACCGGGCTGATTATCGGCGCGTTGAACACCCATTTGTTCCCGACGCCGACAACTTTCCGGAATCGCGCGCCACGCGGGTGATCCCAGCTCAGCCAAAGAAAAGTTCGAAATATGCCAATCATAAATGCAAAGGCAGCCAACCAATTGCCGACGTACGGCATTTCCTCAGCAAATCTATAGTTGAAGGGGCGATACTCATGGATTGCATAGAATTGCCCGACCAGTCCTAGAATCAGCGCAGGCGCTATCAATAAAGCTTGCCGCGTCCTGAACCGCATCACGCCCCGTATAAATTCTTGTCGTGCTTCTCGACGATCTCCTGGAACCGCCGCGCGAACCGCTCGTCCGCCTTCGCTTTCTGCTCCAGCACTTTCCGCGCAAAGACCATGTGATCCTCATGCGCTTCCATCATTTCGGCCATGCGGGTGTTGGTGGCCGAGCCTATTGCCGACATCGCGGCCTGGGCTTCCTGATCCGTCTCCACCCCGATCTCGTTGATCCGGTGGGCAACGTCCTGCTGCTGAGCCGTCTTCAGCGATTTGGTCAGCGCATCATACAGCACCACCCGTTGCTTGGTGTCCGTCTGCAGCTTGTTGATCAGAACCATCTGCGTCGCCGCCTGGTTCTGCAGGCTGTCGACCCAGCTTTTGCCCTTTTCGATATACCGTTCCAGCGTCTGCGATTTGGCCAGCTTGACCTGCTCGTCCTGCACAAGCGCGTTATAGGTCGCGTTCAATCCAGCCAATTCCGTTTCCAGCCGGGTCCGCGCGGCGGCGTCCTGTTCGACGGAGATCTTGTTTTCCAACTCGATGATCTTGGGGTCCATCGCGGTGATTTCCGCGCGCGCATCTTCCAATGTGGCGACCGTGGTTTCCCGCTCGGTCAGGGTTTCGCCCAACTGGTTCTCAACCTTGACCTTCTGGCTGTTCAGCTCCTCCAGCTGGCCCTGCAAAAGCGTCACGATGGTGTCGGACTTCGAAATCAGATCCTGCAACTTGTCGTCGATGGACGCGGTGCGCATGCGTTCCTGACGCATCGAATCCGCTTTCCCTTGCGAGAAGATGCCAATGAAGGACTCCATCCCCGTCTTGGTACGCATCTCGTTGAAATCTTGAGAGAACCCGGCCGTTACATCGTCCAGCCCCATAATCAGCTCGGCGATATTGGCGTTCATCGCGGCCGTATGTGCGTGGACATCATCCAGCGAGGCATTTTCGATATCCACGGCAATATCATCGCCCGTGGCCATCTTCTGGCGCGCGGCCTCGATCCGGCTGGTCACCTCGGCGATTTTCGCCTGAGCTTCGGCCACCTCGGCCTGACTTTCCTTAATCTGCGCGTCCAAATCGGCCATCTATCCCTCGCATTTATGATCAACTGGCTGTTACCTAGGGATGAATTTAGGCGTTTTCCAGACGCGCGTCATCTGGAATCGCGACTCCGGCGGGTTCATCGGATCATTCGACCTGTCCATCATTGACCCCAAAATATCCCCGCCGGAGGCATCTTTTCTACGGCGGTTACCCCACCACGTTGAACCCCGGCCCATAGGGATAGCCGGTGATACTCTCGGCCCCCGCTTCGCCGACCACCAGAATATCATGCTCGCGGTACCCACCGGCCCCCGCCTGCCCGTCCGGGATCGTCAGCATCGGCTCCATGCTGACGACCATGCCCGCTTCCAACACCGTGTCGATATCCTCGCGCAGTTCCAGCCCCGCCTCGCGCCCGTAATAGTGGCTCAGCACGCCGAAAGAGTGGCCATAGCCGAAACTGCGGTATTGCAGCAGATCGCGCTCGGCGAAGAAGTTGTTGATCTTATGGGTGATTTCGGCACAGGAGGTTCCGGGCCGGACAAGGCTGATGCCCAATTCGTGCGCGCCGACATTCGCCTCCCAAATCTTTGCCGAGGCATCGTCCACCTCGCCCACGAACAACGTCCGTTCCAGCGCCGTGTAATAGCCGCTGATCATCGGGAAGGTGTTCAGCGACAGGATATCGCCGTGTTCCAACTCCCGCGCGGTCACAGGGTTATGTGCGCCATCGGTGTTGAGGCCGGACTGAAACCAGACCCAGGTGTCGCGGTATTCGGCATGGGGGAAGGCGCGGGCAATCTCGGCCTCCATCGCGTCGCGGCCTGCCATGGCGACGTCGATCTCACGCACCCCAACCTTGATCGCATCCTTGATCGCATAACCGCCGACATCGGCAATCCGCGCACCTTCGCGGATCAGCGCAATCTCGGCCACGGACTTCTTCATCCGCTGTGTCATCGTTGCCGGCGCGATATCGACCACGCTGGCGGGTTTCAGGAACGCATCATGCTGGGCGCGGCGTTCCAGCGTCATGTGATCGGCCTCGATCCCGACACGCTGCCCCTCACCGGCGACATGCGCCACCGCGCGCCAGAAGTTGTCGCGCTGCCAGTCGGTATAGGTGATCGCATCCCCGACACAGCGCCGCCACGGTTGGCCCGCGTCGATCCCGGCGGAAATCACCACGTCCTGATCCGCCGTCATCACCAGCCCATAGGGCCGCCCAAATGCGCAATAGAGGAAGCCTGAGTAATAGGCGATGTTCTGCATCGAGGTCAGGACGACAACGTCCACGCCGGACGCCTCCATCACTTTTCGCAGCCCGGCAAGACGGTCGGCATATTCCTCGGGCGAAAACGGCAGCGTGGCCTTTTCGCCGTTGTGATAGCGGAAGAATTCGGTGCGGGTGTCGGTCATTGGGGTGCTCCCCGTCGTTCAAAACAGACCCCGGCGTTCAGGGCCGCTTTTGGGCGCGCGGGACACGCGGGGCGACGCCATCGCCCAGGCCCGCCAAACTGCTAGCCCAACCAGATGCACCGCGCAATCCCGCCCTTGCGCTTGCCCGCGTGATATCGCTTGATCGGGCGCGAAAAGGGGAAGCGTGATGCAGAAAGTAAACCTGGCCGAAAAACTGGCCCAGTTCGACAGCCACTGGGATCCGCATGTCGTGGCCGATTACAACGACAATGAGGTGATGTTGGTGAAGTTTCAGGGCGAATTCCCCTTCCACAGCCACCCTGACACAGACGATTTCTTTCTGGTGATCGAGGGCGAGGTCTTACTGGATGTCGAAGACAAAACCCTGACCCTCGGCCCCGGAGAGCTGGCCGTGGTGCCGCGCGGCAAGGTCCATCGACCCCGCGCACTGCGTGAAGCCAAGGTATTGTTGATCGAACCCCGTGGCGTCCCCAACACCGGTGACGCGGCCACCGCCGCGCCAAAGCCAAGGATCTGATGCCGACCGGTGCGCGCAATCTGATCACCGATGTGCCCGGCCTGCTGGTCGGGCAAGCGCAGGATGATGGGATCAAGACTGGCGTGACGGTGCTGACGTCCGATGCCCCGTTTCTTGCGGCCGTCCACATCATGGGCGGCGCGCCCGGCACGCGCGAAACCGATTTGCTGGCCCCCGGCACACTGGTCGACCGGGTGGATGCGCTGGTCCTGTCGGGCGGATCAGCCTTTGGTCTTGATGCTGCCTCGGGCGTGGCAGAGGCATTGAGGGACGCCGGACGCGGGGTCCAAACACCGGGGCCAAAAATCCCGATTGTGCCCGCCGCGATCCTGTATGATCTGCTGAGCGGGGGCCAGAAGGACTGGGCCACAAATCCCTATGGGCCGTTGGGGCGACAGGCTTTCGACGCCGCAGGCACTGAATTCACGCTCGGCACATCCGGGGCGGGAAGCGGGGCGACAACGGCCGGATTGAAGGGTGGCATCGGCTCCGCCTCCTGGGTCTTGGAGTCCGGCATTACGGTGGGCGCATTGGTGGCCGTGAACGCCATCGGCGGGGTCGCCGATCCCGAAACCGGGCAGTTCTGGGCCGCATCGTTCGAGGAAGACGGTGAGTTTGGCGGGCGTGGCGTTGCCCCGGTGGCAACGCCACGGATGAAGCACGATCCAACGGTTCTTCAGGCCACCACGCTGGCGATTGTCGCCACCGATGCCGCGCTCGACAAGGCAAAGGCCGGACAGGTCGCGATGGTGGCGCAAGACGGCATGGCGCGTGCAATCCTGCCCTCGCACACGATGTTCGACGGCGATCTGGTCTTTGCGGCCTCAACCGGCGCGCGCCCCCTGACCAATCCGCCCAGCGACCTGTCCCAGATCGGCCACGCCGCCGCAACCTGCCTGACCCGCGCCATCGCGCGCGGAGTGTACGAGGCGACCCCGGCCGAGGGAGATCCGTTCCCGACATGGGGGGACAGGTTCGGCACCGGGGGCCGTTAAGTCTGAGACTGAGCTGAACGACGATCCTGGTCTGCAGCCGACGTTGGCGGCTCTCCCTGCGCCCGGTGCGCGCCGTAAGGCGCAGGGCGCGCGCCGGACCGGTCTCGCCGGTCAGGCGCTGGTCTGAGCTTGGCGCGTCCAAGCGAGTTGATGACCAAACCTGAGCCATAAATCATGCAAACTCAATGGTGCAGCGCCAGCCCACCGGCCCGGCGCGCGCCCTGCTTACGATGCAACGGTGACCCCCCGCTTCGGGCCAAACTCGTCCACATGTTGTCGGGTTCGCTGTGCGACCTTCAGGGCTTTCTGGCCGATTCCCGGTCAGACGCACAATCCGCTACGCAGCCAGCAACGCCTGCATCAGCGGACTATCCGCCTGTTCCAACTCCTCAATCACATCGAAATGATGCCGCCCCGGCGCGACCCTCAGCTCCGCACGCGGCCAGGCCTCGGCCAGCCAGCGCGCCTGATCCAGGAACACCGGCCGTTCCTCGGCCCCGACCCAGACAGTGACCGGGGCTGGCCCTTGTTCCTGCAACAGTGGGCTTTCCGCTTCGGCCTCCGCCGCGTCCAGACACAGTGTCTCGTTCATGGTCAGGCCCAGAAACGGGCGCAGGTCTGACAGTGGTGAAATCGGCATCACCCGCTGCAACCGCCCCGCCACGCCAGCGCCTAGCGGCCCGGTGGCGCTGGCCATACGCGTGACCAGATGCCCGCCTGCGGAATGCCCCGCCAGAACAATCGGCCCTGGCACCTGATCCGCCGCCGCACTGACCGCTGCGCCGATCTGCGCGGTCATCCGGGAAATCCGCACCTCGGGCGCCAGTGTGTAACTTGGTATCGCGACGGCCCACCCCGCCTCGGTCGCGCCACGCGCGAAATGTGACCAGCCAGACCTGTCAAAGGCCATCCAGTATCCGCCGTGAACGAAGACGAACAGCCCCTTGGGCCGGCCGGCGGGATAGAACAGGTCGAACTGTTCGCGCGCCCCGTTTCCATAAGGCTGGTTCAGCCGTGCGCGCCCCACGTCATGCTCAACCTCGCGCCACGCCCGTGCCGCTTCGGCCCAGCGCGGCGCATAGGCTTCGGCGCCCGGTATGAACGTCCCGTTCTCATAATCGCGATCTGTCACCATGGCTTGCACCTCTGCCCATGCTCCGCCATCAAGACTTAACCTTCCCCCCGGCGACTGCCCAGCCGTACATGATAAGGACCCATGCCATGCTTGACGCGACAACCGATCTGAAATCCCTGCTGAAAGACCCCGAACTTCTGGCCACCCGCGCCTATCTGGCCGGAGAGTGGACCGATGGCACCGGCGGTCGCAGTTTCGAAGTGACCAACCCGGCGCGGGGTGATGTGATTTGCGAGGTTGCCGATATCGACCGGGCGCAAACCGCAACGGCGATCGACAAAGCCTACACCGCGCAAAAGGAATGGGCCGCGCGCACCGCCAAGGACCGCGCCGGCATCCTGCGCAAATGGTTCGACCTGATGGTCGAACACGCCGACGATCTTGGCACCATTCTTACTGCCGAGATGGGCAAGCCGCTGGCCGAAGCGAAGGGTGAGGTCCTCTATGGCGCCTCCTTCGTTGAGTGGTTCGCCGAAGAGGCCAAGCGCGTTTACGGCGAAACCATCCCCGGCCACGCGCCTGACAAGCGGATCACGGTGCTGAAACAACCCATCGGTGTCGCCGCCGCGATCACCCCATGGAATTTCCCCAACGCGATGATCACCCGCAAGGCCGCCCCGGCGCTGGCGGCGGGGTGTTCGTTCATCTGCCGCCCCGCGTCGCTGACGCCGCTCAGCGCGCTGGCGCTTGGGGTATTGGCCGACCGCGCGGGGATCCCGAAAGGCGTCTTCTCGATCATTCCGTCGAATTCGGCGTCCGAGATCGGCAAGGAGTTCACGTCGAATGCAAAGGTGCGCAAGCTGACCTTCACCGGCTCGACCGAAGTGGGGCGCATTCTGCTGCGCCAAGCCGCCGATCAGGTGATGAAATGCTCGATGGAATTGGGCGGCAATGCGCCGTTCATCGTCTTTGATGACGCTGATGTGGACGCTGCCGTTGAAGGCGCGATCATGTGCAAATTCCGCAACAACGGCCAGACCTGCGTTTGCGCCAACCGGATCTACGTGCAGGACGGCGTGTACGAGGAGTTTTCTGAAAAGCTGATCAAGGCGATCGCGGCGAAATCCATCGGCGACGGGTTGAAAGGGTCTGACTTTGGCCCGCTGATCAACGAAGACGCCGTTGAAAAAGTCGAAGAACATATCGCCGACGCCGTCGCCAAGGGCGGCAAGATCAGCCTGGGCGGCAACCGTCATGAACTCGGCGGGTTGTTCTTCGAACCGACGATCATCACCGACGCCACACCCGACATGCTGGTCTCGACGGACGAGACATTCGGCCCTTTCGCGCCGCTGTTCCGCTTCAAGGACGAAGATGAGGTGATCGCCTTGGCCAATGACACGATCTTCGGGCTGGCCAGCTATTTCTACGCCAAGGATATCAGCCGCGTCACCAAAGTGTCCGAGGCGCTGGAATACGGCATCGTGGGTGTGAACACCGGCATCATCTCGACCGAATCCGCCCCCTTCGGCGGCGTCAAACAGTCGGGTCTGGGCCGCGAGGGCAGCCACCACGGGATCGACGATTTCCTGGAGCTGAAGTACGTCTGCACCTCGGTCTGAACCGAATGGCACATCCCGGCGGCATGATGCGGGCGCTGATCCTGAAGCAAGACGGGCTTGCGCATGATGTGGGCACGATGCGCGGCCTTGACGCGCCGCATGACCTGTTGGAACTGGCCGAGATTCCGGTGCCTACACCCGGCACCGGCCAGGTGCTGATCAGAGTGCGACGCAGCACGGTCAACCCGTCAGACCTGGCGTATGTGACCGGCACCTACGGCCAATCCCGCGTCGCGGGCACCCCGGCGGGGTTCGAAGGTGTCGGCACGGTCGTCGCAACGGGTGGTGGCCTCATGGCGCGGGTGATGAAGGGGCGCAACGTCGCCTTCTATGTCAGCGCGCGCGGGTCAGGGGCCTGGGCGGACTATGCCGTTACGGATGCAAAGGCGGTGATCCCACTAAAGAAAGGTGTGCAAGACCGCGACGCCGCCGCGATGCTGGTCAACCCGATCTCGGTCGCGGCGATGCTGGACCTGGTGCAGCCGGGCGCAGCCTTCGTATTCACAGCCGCCGCCAGCCAGTTGGGCAAGCTTGCCGCGTCGCTGGCCAGTGATCAGGGCAAGCGGATGATCGGGATCGTGCGCCGGGACGCGCCGATCGCGGCGCTAAAGACGCTTGGCGCGACCCATGTTTTGAACGCGACGTCGCCAGAGTTTACACAGGATCTGGCGTCGGTTCTTCACCGCGAAAAGCCGGTGATCTTTCTGGATGCGGTCGGCGGTGGCCCGGTGTCGTCGCAGGTGTTCGACAGCATGGGCAAAGGCGCACGCTGGGTGATCTATGGCGGGCTGGGCCAAGGTTCGGCGGAAATTCTCAATCCCGGCGGGATGATCTTCATGACCAAATCTGTCGAGGCATTCTGGACCACCAACTGGGCGGCCAAGGCCACATTGCTCAAGCAGCTACAGATCAGCGGGCTGGTCCAGAAACGGTTCCTCAGCGGGGCGTGGGTGACAGATGTGGCGGCTGAATTGCCGCTGAATCAAGCGCTGGATGGCTTGCCCGAGGCATTGAAGCTGACCGATGGCAAAGTGCAGATCGTTGTGGCTGCACACGGCTAAAGCGCCAGAACTGTTCGACAATTGCGGCCCGGGATGGACAATGGCCAAGCGTGCAACTAATGCCCGGAATCCAGCCCGTCATTGCCCGCCTAAGACCAAGGCCAACCCTACTCCGCCCCTTGTGCGTTCAGGTGATCGACCAACTCCTCACAAAGGGTGATCGCCGTGCTGGCACCGTTGTAATAGGCATTCGCCTCGCCGCATTCCTCAACCCGGACGGTGATCGGCGGGTCCAGCGAATAGAGCCTGTTCAAGGCCGCAATCTCGGCCCGGGCCAGATCGCGCAGGAACGAAGGCTCTCCGTCCAGCAACTCTAGCAATGCGCCCTCACCGCCTTCCACTTCGGCCAATGCGCCGCCCCAGCTGTCGGCGGCAACCTCGAATTCTTCCTCGCAGGTCTCGGCGCGGTCCTCGGGCAGATCGAAATCCTCGATCAGGTCGCCGCGCGTTTCAGGCGACGCCCCATAGGCCAGGCACACGGTGTTATAAAGCCGCTGCAGATCCGGGCCGTGAACGTCCCAGAACGCAACCTCGACCCCCTCGGCCGCGCGCGCCTCGTCATCCAACAGAAAGCTCCACGCCGTGTCCGACAGGATGGCGCTGGCGGCGTCATCCTCAAAATGCGCGTCCATCATCAGAACCGACAGGGTGTCGGCGGCGTCCTCTTCCTGTCCGAAGACAGGCAGAAGAAGGATGTCGATCAGCGCATGCCCCAATTCGTGATACAGGATCGCGATCACGTTCGAGGCGACAAAATCCGCGTTTTCAGGCACTTGGGTCCGGTCAGCCTGTGCCGATACCGGCGCGGCGGCCAGACAGGTGGACAGGATCAGCGCAAGCGGTTTCATGTCGGGATCAAAGCCCAGTAGTCGAGGTCGAGCAAGACATCAGGCGCATATTTCCCGTCCGCGCCACGCAGGGCGAACACCTCCGTTCCCGCTTTCACAGCGACCAGTCGCAGCCGCAGCGCACCGACACCAGGTGCCGAGGTTTCGGCCCGGTCCAGAACCTCGGACCAGGCGGTGACGGTATCGCCCGCAAAGGCCGGATTTGCATGCGCGCCCCCGTTCAGCCCGACAACCAGCGCCGCATTCGCCAAGCCGTTGAATGACAATGCGCGCGCCAGGCTGATGATATGGCCGCCATAGATCAGGCGCCGCCCGTCTTCGCGATGGGTCGCATCGAAATGCACCTTCGCCGTGTTCTGCCACAGGCGCGTGGCCAGCATATGCTCGGCCTCTTCCAGCGTCACGGCGTCCACATGATCAATCTTTTCGCCAACCGCATAGTCGCCCCAGCGATGAGCCTCGCCCGCAGCGGCGAAATCATAGGCGGTGAGATCAAGGCCGGGCGGAATCGCCAGGTCGCGCGCGTCCACCGCACCATTCAACGCCGGGATCACCGGTTCCGCGTCGCCCCCACCGTCCCGTGTGCGCACCATGACCCATCGGACATAGCTCACGACATCTTCACCGCGCTGGTTGCGACCCGTCGTGCGCACCCAGACCACACCGGATTTCCCGTTCGAGTTTCGCTTCAACCCGATCACCAGTGACGTCGCGCTCAGCGTATCGCCCGGCCAGACCGGTGCCAGCCAGCGCCCCTCGCCATAGCCAAGGTTTGCAACCGCGTTCAACGAGATATCGGGCACCGTTTTGCCAAACACGGTGTGAAAGGCGATCAGCGGGTCCAGCGGGGCCGCATCCAATCCGCAATCGCGGGCGAATTCATCCGAACTCAGGATCGCGTGGCGGCTGGGATAAAGCGCGGTATAGAGCGCGCGCTCCCCCTCGCCCAGTGTACGCGGGACAGCGTGGGCAATCACCTCGCCCAGCGCGTAATCCTCAAAATACCGGCCGGGATTTGTCTTCATTGCTGACCCAGTTTGAGGTCGGGGGAATACTCGCCCTCCACCTCTTTGACCACCGCCTGCCCGCAGCGCATCACGCCGCTGGTGGCGTCATGGGCATAGGTGGGTTCGCCGTAAAGCTCCCAGCCTTTGTTCAGCGCGGCACTGACTTTGTGACAGAAGGCGGAAGTGTCGTCCTCACTGAGGAATCGGTAAAGTTTCATGCGCTTACCCCGGGAATGGCCAGACGCCGAGCCACGTGTGAATTCCTGTAATTACAGCGAACACCACTGCCGAGATTACAAGCAGCCGGATATCCCCGACCAGCGATCCGCCGGTGAAAGGATCCGGCGCCGGTTCGGCCCGGTTCACGATCTGCATCTGGATCAACGCCCAAAGCCCGACGCCGCCAAACAGCAGAACCGCCGCCAGATGGCCGTTCACCAGCAAATGCGCGACCGACCAGACAACCACACCCGTCAGCATCGGATGGCGCAGCTTGCCGCGCAGCCGGCTTTTCGATGATCCGGCGCCCAGCAGAATTACCGCAATCAGCATCAGCAGGTTGTTGATGTGAATGACAAAGGGCGGCAGGAACCACAGATCGACAAAGGGCGCGCTGCGCATGCCGATCACCATCAGCACGATTGAAGCGACCAGAACAAGCGCGATCACACCCCTGGAGGCATTGCCCATCCGATCTGTCATCGCCGCCCGCGCCCCCGGGGCGAGGCGCTTGAAAAAATGCGTAAAGCTCCACAGCAGCACGCCAAGTATGATCCAGATCATGTGCAGGTCTCCGCAATTGCTTCTGCCTTGGCCAAGGTGGCCCGCGCCGTGGCGACATGCAAGTTCTCGACGATTTTGCCATCCAGCACCGCGACCCCCTGCCCGGCGGCTTCGGCCTGCGCGAAAGCCTCAATCTGACGCCGGGCCAGCGCGACCTCGTCTTCAGAGGGGGCAAAGGCAGTATTGGCGATGTCTAATTGCGCGGGATGGATCAGGCTTTTGCCGTCCATGCCCAGCGCGCGGCCATCCGCACACTCATCCCGCAGCCCCGCATCATCCTTGAACGCATTGTACACGCCATCAACACAAGCAATCCCTGCGGCCCGCGCTGCCAGAACGCAGGCCTGCAACGCCATCCGCATCGAGGGCCGCCCGCCCCCCTCTGGCAGGTGCAGATCTTTGGCCAGATCGTTGGTTCCGATGACAAACCCCTGCATCCCCGGCGCATCAGCAATCGCCAGCGCGTTCAGTATCCCACGCGGCGTTTCCATCATTGCCCAGATCGCCGTGCCGCCAAGACCAGCCGCATCCATCAGATCAGCCAAAGCCGTGATATCTTCGGCCCCGTTCACCTTGGGCAGCAGAATGGCATCCGGCGGCGCCCCGGCCAGTGCCGCCAGATCATCGCGCGCCCATGGCGTGTCGAGCGCGTTGATCCGCACGACACGCGCGCGATTGCCGTAACCACCAGCGCCCAGCGCCCCGGTCAAAGCGGCGCGGGCGTCCGCCTTGGCATTGGGTGCGACCGCGTCCTCCAGATCGAAGATGATCGCGTCACAGGGCAGGCTGCGCGCCTTGTCCAGTGCGCGCGCATTCGAACCGGGAATATACAGCATGGATCGCCAAAGATGTCGTTCGCTTCCCATGTCGTCATTCCCCCGCGCTGAATTTCGCTGCTATGCAGCATATTCTCGGGGCCTTGTTCAAGGCGGTTCCTGCGTGCCGTCGCTTTGATGCCATTAACCCGGGCACGCACCGTTAAGGAATTGGTGGCCACGATTGGACAGACCGCCCGGCGCATTTTGCACCAAAAAGGACACTCCATGACCCGATCCTGCCTTGCCGCCGCGCTTGTCGCATCTTTCGCATTTGTCGCATTGCCCGCTGCAACCCACGCCCAATCCAATCCGCGCAATTGTGGCCCCCGCGACGCCGTTCTGGCCCGCCTGTCCGAGGGCTACGGCGAATCGCGTCAGTCTGCCGGGCTGGCCGCACAGCGCCAGATGGTAGAAGTTTTCGCCGCTCCCGGAACCGGCACTTGGACCATCACGGTGACAAATGCGGCGGGCCTGATGTGCCTTGTCGCCTCGGGCGAGGCCTTTGAGAGGTTTGATGAAATTGCCCCCGTGCCGGGGTCCGATTCGTAAAGGGGTGCACCCTCGGGTCCGGCACCTGCAACCCGGCGCACTGCGCTGGGCTGCTTGCGCTGCCCGGCAAGGTTGGCTAGGCACGGCCCCGAAATCGACATCACATGACACAACGTCATCGACATCGGAGCATCCCCACATGGCCAGACCCAAAATCGCGCTTATCGGCGCCGGACAAATCGGCGGAACCCTGGCGCATCTCGCGTCCCTCAAGGAAATGGGCGATGTCGTCCTGTTCGACATTGCCGACGGCACGCCCCAGGGCAAGGCGCTGGATATCGCCGAAAGCGGCCCGGTCGAAGGGTTTGATGCCAAACTGAAGGGCACCACGGATTACGCAGATATCGCAGGCGCGGACGTTTGCATCGTCACCGCCGGTGTTCCACGCAAACCGGGGATGAGCCGGGATGACCTGCTGGGCATCAACCTCAAAGTCATGAAATCGGTTGGTCAGGGCATCGCCGCCAATGCGCCGAATGCCTTTGTGATCTGCATCACCAACCCGCTGGACGCGATGGTCTGGGCGCTGCGCGAATATTCGGGTCTGCCCCACGCCAAGGTGGTCGGCATGGCCGGTATCCTTGATTCGGCGCGCTTCCGGCATTTCCTCAGCCTGGAATTCGACGTCTCGATGCGCGACGTCAGCGCCTTTGTTCTGGGCGGCCACGGCGACACGATGGTGCCGCTGGCGCGGTACTCCACCGTTGGCGGCATCCCGCTGCCCGATCTGGTTGAGATGGGCTGGACCACACAGGAAAAGCTGGACGCGATCATCCAGCGCACCCGCGATGGCGGTGCCGAGATTGTTGGCCTGCTGGGCAATGGATCGGCCTTTTATGCCCCGGCCTCCAGCGCGATCGAAATGGCGCAGGCCTACCTTAACGATCAGCGCCGCTTGTTGCCCTGTGCGGCCTGGGTCGACGGCGCGCTTGGCCTGAAAGGCATGTATGTCGGCGTGCCCACCGTGATCGGCGCCAATGGCATCGAACGCGTGGTGGACATCAACCTCAACAAGGCCGAACAGGCGATGTTCGACAAATCGGTCGACGCCGTAAAAGGCCTGGTCGAGGCTTGCCGCGCCATCGACAGCAACCTGGGCTAAGGCCCCCGATTGCCCGTTATTCTGAAGGACCATGGACTGGCGTATTTCGGCATCCCGAAAATCGCCAGTTCATCAATGAAACGGGTCCTGTTCGCACTGGAATGCGGCGAACCTTTCGAAAAACGTACCGAGGCATCAGCCCACAAACCCAAAGCATTGCACGAAATCTATCCGTCGCGCCCGCTTGCGCGTGGCGATTTCAAGGCCTGCGCGAATTTGTGGAAATTCGCGGTGGTGCGCGACCCGGTCGACAGGATCCTGTCAGCCTATGGTCATCGCGTTGTCGGCCTGCGGGATCTTGAAAAACGCGATACCGCAAAGCGCAAAGCCCGCTTGCTGCGTATTAGCCTGCGCCCGGACCTGGAGGAATTCTGCCTGAAGCTTGATCGCTATCGCCTGATGTCGGGCCTGATTCGGCATCACGTTGATGCCCAGACCCGCTTTCTTGGCCGCGATCCCGCACGGCTTGACGCGATTTTTCCGATCGAAAAAATGGCCGAGCTCACACAGGCCCTCAGCGAACGCACCGGCCAGCAAATCACCATGCCGACCAATTCCGGTACCGGGCCGCGATTCACCCGCAGTGACCTGTCGCCAAAAGCAACCCGGGTGATCCTGCGCAAGTTCGCAGCCGATTACCGGTTCCTGAACGGTATTTACCAAGCGCCACGAACCTGACCCATGCCCCCTGTCAACGGCGGTGAGGTTGACAAATTCTGGCAGGCCACCCAAAGATTGCGCCGGTTTCCCGAGCCCCGGAGCGCTTTTTGATGTCGGATGTGCCGGTCGTGTCATCCCTGTGGATCGGCCCCAAATTCTCGTTCCTCGAAAAACTCTGCATGACATCATTCATCGATGCCGGGCATCCCACCAAGCTATATACCTATGCCCCGGTGCAGAATGTCCCTGACGGGGTCGAGGTCTGCGATGCCAACGAAATCCTGCCCTGCGCCGATCCGGATGCGGTCCTGGCCGCTGGGCTGGCAGCACAGCATTCGGACCGGTTCCGTTACATACTGTTGTCAAAAACCGATGAAATCTGGGTCGATACCGACGCCTATTGCCTGAGGCAATTTCCTAAAGCCCCGTACATGTTCAGCTGTCATTTCAAAGACCTCGTTGCCAACGGTGTGCTGCGCCTGCCGAAGGAGTCCCCCACGCTGCAGAGCCTGATCGCGTTCACCGACACCGAGTATCCGGACCTGCCAGACGATTTTCCGTATCTGCGCCGGACCGTCAGGGCCGAATATGCCGCGCGGCGCGACGCAGGCGATCCTATGCATGTCGGCGAGCTGCCGTGGGAAATCTGGGGGCCTTTTGCCCTGACATACTTCCTGCGGATGCACGGCGAGATTGACCATCGCCTGCCCTCGGAAGTCCTGTATCCTTTGGGCGGGAGCGAGATCGTTCGCACGCTTTGGAAGCGCCGTCGCATCCAGATCACGATGCCGCCTAACACGCTGTCGGTCCATTTCTACGGGTCCAGCCTGCGCACCCAAGTCAAGCGCCGCGATGGCGCTGTGCCGCCGAAAAGTTACCTCGGGCGGCTTTGCACGAAACACGGGATCGACCCGTCCTCTCCTGAATTGATGATAAGGCCCGATTGATGCTCATTCGCGTTCGTCCCAAAATGGTCATCCACCGCCTCCGCACCTTCCTGTTGTCGCAGCTTGGCGGGGAAGAGGTGCATTACATTCAGGTCGGCGCGAACGACGGCAGTATGGATGACCCGATTTACAAGATTGCCCAGCAACTGGACTGGTCTGGCCTGCTGATCGAACCGCACCCGAAGTATTTCGCCGAACTGACGTGGACATACGCCAATCGCGACGGGTTCCAGCTGTTGAATTGCGGGGTCTCTGACGAGTCTGGCGCGCTGGAGCTTCATTATGTCAAAGAGTCCGCAGAAGAAAAATACCCCGCCTGGGCGCGCGGATGCGCAAGTATCAATCGCGCCAGACTGGAGGACACCCTGTCGCGCGTCGCCAAGCCCCTGGACAGCGATATCGGCAGTGTCACGATCCCGGTCCGCCGCCTTGACGAGATCATTGAAACTGAAAACCTGAATGAGTCAGATCTTCTTGTCGTCGACGTTGAAGGCCATGAAATGTCTGTTCTGCGCAGCTTCGACCTGACGAAGTTCCACCCGAAAGCCATCCTGATCGAATCCACAAGCCGAATCGATGATCAGGACACCGAGATCCGCGCGCACCTGACCCAGGCTGGCTATAGCCAGCACCGGTTTGGCGGCGACATCTTCGCGTTCAGCGAAGATTTTCCCAGGATCGACCCCTCTGACATGATCAGCCTTGTCGGGTTAGAGCGGCTTGACCCAGACCAAACGGCACCGATCGAGGCGGCCAGCCAGGCACTTTCCGACCCTATGTGATCACGCAAAAGATGCTGTGATCACATATGTCGCTTTTTGCCTGCACATCGGGATATTGCCGTTTCAACCCGCAAATATTCATGCAACCGTCGCCGCAACTCATCAGCGAAGGATACGCCGCCCATGAATATCCACGAGTATCAGGCCAAATCCCTGTTGCGCAGCTATGGCGCGCCGGTCAGCGAAGGCCGCGCGATCACGCGCGCCGAAGAGGCAAAATCGGCGGCAGGCGAACTGGATGGTCCGGTCTGGGTCGTCAAGGCGCAGATCCACGCCGGCGGGCGCGGCAAGGGCAGCTTCGCAGAAGCCGACGCAGGCGACAAAGGCGGCGTGCGGATCACCAAATCGGTGGGCGAAGCCGCGGCCGAGGCCGAAAAGATGCTGGGCCGCACGCTTGTCACCCATCAGACCGGCCCGGCGGGCAAGCAGGTCAACCGGATCTACATCGAAGACGGCGCCGCGATTGCACGCGAATTCTACCTCGCCCTGCTGGTCGACCGGGGTTCCAGCCGCGTGTCCTTCGTCTGTTCGACCGAAGGCGGCATGGACATCGAAGAAGTCGCCGCCAGCACGCCGGAAAAGATCGTCAGCTTCTCGGTCGACCCCGCGACCGGCTATATGCCCTACCACGGCCGCCGCATCGCATTCGCGCTGGGTCTGGAAGGCAAGGCGGTCAAGCAATGCGTCGGCCTGATGGGCACGCTCTATAAGCTGTTCAACGAAAAAGACGCCGAAATGGTCGAGATCAACCCCCTGATCCTGACCGAGGGGGGGGAGCTGGTCTGCCTCGACGCGAAAATGGGGTTCGATTCCAACGCCATGTACCGTCAGCCCGATGTCGCCGCGCTGCGGGACGAGACCGAGGAAGACCCAAAAGAACTCGCCGCCTCCAAGTTCGATCTGAACTACATCGCACTGGACGGCGAAATCGGCTGCATGGTCAACGGCGCGGGCCTCGCCATGGCGACGATGGACATCATCAAGCTTTATGGCTCCGAACCGGCCAACTTCCTTGACGTCGGCGGCGGCGCCACCACCGAAAAGGTGACCGAGGCGTTCAAGATCATCACGAGCGACCCCAACGTCAAAGGCATCCTAGTCAACATCTTCGGCGGCATCATGCGCTGCGACGTGATCGCCGAAGGCGTGGTCAGCGCGGTGAAAGAGGTCGGGTTGCAAGTGCCGCTGGTCGTCCGGCTGGAAGGCACCAACGTCGAAAAGGGCAAAGAGATCATCAACCAAAGCGGCCTGAACGTGATCGCGGCGGATGACCTGGGCGACGCGGCCGAGAAGATCGTGAAAGCGGTCAAAGGATAATCGTAGGCCGGGCGTCTGCCCGGCACGCATCGGATTGCCGGGCAGACGCCCGGCCTACGGAGACAATTGAATGGCAATCCTCATCGACGAAACCACCAAGGTCATCTGTCAGGGCTTCACCGGCTCTCAGGGCACCTTCCATTCCGAACAGGCGATTGCCTATGGCACGCAGATGGTTGGCGGGGTGACGCCGGGCAAGGGCGGGCAGAGCCATCTGGACCTGCCGGTCTTCAACTCCTGCCACGAAGCGGTGGCCACAACCGGTGCGAACGCCAGCGTGATCTACGTCCCGCCGCCCTTCGCCGCGGATTCGATTCTCGAAGCGCTGGACGCGGAAATCCCGCTGATCTGTTGCATCACCGAAGGCATCCCGGTCCTCGACATGATGCGCGTCAAACGGGCGCTGGAGGGGACCAGCAGCATCCTGGTCGGTCCGAACTGCCCCGGCATCATCACGCCGGATGCGTGCAAAATGGGCATCATGCCCGGCCACATCCACAAACGCGGCTCGGTTGGCGTCGTCTCCCGCTCGGGCACTCTGACATATGAGGCTGTCAAGCAAACCACCGACTCCGGCCTTGGCCAATCGACGGCGGTTGGTATCGGCGGCGACCCGATCAAGGGGACCGAGCATATCGACGTGCTGGAATGGTTCCTGGCCGACGACGAAACCCAGTCGATCATCATGATCGGCGAGATTGGCGGCTCAGCCGAAGAAGAGGCCGCGCAGTTCCTGAAAGACGAAGCCAAGAAGGGCCGCAAGAAGCCGGTCGCCGGCTTCATCGCAGGCCGCACCGCCCCGCCGGGCCGCCGCATGGGCCACGCAGGCGCAATCGTTGCCGGCGGCAAAGGCGGCGCGGATGACAAGATCGAGGCGATGAAATCCGCCGGCATCGTCGTCGCCGACAGCCCCGCCACCCTGGGCAAGGCGGTGCTGGATGCAATTGGGTAGAGTGACAAAAAGGGCTTGAGATAGCGCCATGCGCCGCGCCTTACATTTGCGAACCAATTGGTTCCTACGGGCCTTTCTGGCGTCATTCGTGATTGCCACGGCGGCCAGCACTCCAAGCATCGTGGCGGCACAAAGCAGTGACCCCGCTGACGCCCCGCCCACCCCGCTTGAGGCGATGTTCCTGGCTTGCCTTGCGCCCAATGTACCCATGGCATTGCGCAGCAAGACGGTGCTGGAGTCCGGCTGGCAGACGGCGGAAAGTGCCCCGTCAGCGCGCAGCATTGTCGAACAGTTGGCGGTGCGCGCAGATCGCGGTGATCCGCCGAAATCCTGGGATACGGTTCTGGCCGACGCAGCCGGGCAGGTGGCCACGCTCGGCCCGGACACGCAGTTGTTTTCCATTGGCGGCGATGTCCCCAGCCTGCTGATCATGCAGCCAACCCCTGGCGGCATGACCTGCGGCTATTCCGCATCCGACAGCAGCCGCGAGGCTTTGCAACTTTTGCTTGGCGTGGGCAAAGACCCGTCCGAACAAGCCGCCGGAACCCTGACCATCCGCGCCGCCGTCAGCGTGCGCGCCATCGTACAGGACGATCAGTCCCGCGACTGGCAGGTCATGGCCGCGTCCCACTTTGCCGATCCCGCCGAAATCACCGCCGAAACCGGCCAGCCGTTTTCCACCGCCTTCGCGCTGACCATCGCGCTAGAACCCGCCGAGAGCTGAGGTAACCCCATGACCGAGCAATCCCCCAACGACCAGTTCCATGCCTCCTCCTTCCTGCAAGGACACAACGCGGAATATGTCGAGGCGCTGCATGCGCGCTATGCCGACAGCCCGTCGGCCGTGGATGAAGCGTGGCAAAGTTTTTTCCGCCAGTTGGGTGATGCCGGCGGTGATGCCAAGGCCGAGGCGACCGGCCCCTCCTGGGCGCGCGCCGACTGGCCGCCCGCCGCCGATGATGAAATAACCGCCGCGCTCGATGGCCAATGGGGCAGCCTTGGCGCGCCCGAGGCGCAGGCCGCCGGTGACAAGATCAAGGCCAAAGCGGCCGAGAAGGGCGTCGAAATATCCGAAGGCATGGTGCGCCGCGCCGTCACTGACAGCTTGCGCGCGCTGATGCTGATCCGCGCCTATCGCATCCGCGGCCACCTGATTGCCGACCTTGATCCGCTGGGCATGCGTGATCAGACCGAACACCCCGAGCTTAGCCCCGCGTCCTATGGCTTCACTGCCGACGACATGGATCGCCCGATCTTTCTGGACAATGTGCTGGGGATGGAGGTCGCGACCCTGTCCGAAATCCTCGCCCTGGTGAAACGCACATATTGCGGCACATTCGCGCTGCAATACATGCATATCTCGAACCCGGAGGAGGCTGGCTGGCTGAAAGAACGGATCGAGGGGTTGGGCAAAGAGGTGACCTTCACCGAAAACGGCCGCCGCGCGATCCTTAACAAGATGGTCGAGGCTGAAGGCTTCGAAAAATTCCTCCATGTCAAATACATGGGCACGAAGCGCTTCGGACTGGATGGCGGCGAAAGCCTGATCCCGGCGATGGAACAGATCATCAAACGCGGCGGCGCGCTGGGCGTGGAAGAGATTGTCATCGGCATGCCGCACCGGGGGCGCCTCAGCGTGCTCGCCAATGTCATGCAGAAACCCTACAAGGCGATTTTCAACGAATTCCAGGGCGGCAGCTTCAAGCCCGAAGACGTCGATGGGTCCGGCGATGTGAAATACCATCTGGGTGCATCATCTGACCGCGAATTCGACGGCAATTCGGTCCACCTGTCGCTGACCGCCAACCCCAGCCACCTGGAGGCCGTGAACCCCGTCGTGATCGGCAAGGTCCGTGCCAAGCAGGCACAATTGGGCGACAAGGCGCGCACCCGCGTCCTGCCGCTTCTGCTTCATGGCGATGCGGCCTTTGCAGGACAAGGCGTCATTGCCGAATGCTTTGGTCTGTCGGGTCTGCACGGTCACATGACCGGCGGTACGGTTCACGTCATCGTCAACAACCAGATCGGCTTTACCACCGCACCGCATTTCAGCCGTTCCAGCCCCTATCCGACCGACATCGCGATGATGGTCGAAGCGCCGATCTTCCACGTCAACGGCGACGATCCCGAAGCCGTGGTTCACGCCGCCAAGGTCGCGACCGAGTTCCGCCAGAAGTTCCACAAGGACGTGGTGATCGACATCTTCTGCTATCGCCGCTTCGGCCATAACGAGGGGGACGAACCGATGTTCACCAACCCCCTGATGTACAAGAAGATCAAGACCCAAAAGACCACGCTGACGCTCTACACCGAACGATTGGCCCGTGACGGTCTGATCCCGGCTGCCGAGATCGAGGATATGAAGGCCGCGTTCCAGTCCTACCTGAACGAGGAGTTCGAGGCCGGAAAAGCCTATAAACCCAACAAGGCCGACTGGCTGGACGGGCGCTGGTCGCATCTGGACCGTCGGGGCGAAGAATACCAACGCGGACAGACCGCAATTTCGCCCGAAACCATGGCCGAGGTCGGCAAAGCGCTCAGCACGGCACCGGATGGCTATCCGCTGCATAAGACCGTCGGGCGCCTGCTGGATACCAAGGCGAAAATGTTCCAAAGCGGCGCAGGCTTCGACTGGGCCACGGGCGAAGCGCTGGCCTTCGGGTCCCTGCTGACCGAAGGCTATCCGGTGCGCCTGTCCGGGCAGGACAGCACGCGCGGCACGTTCTCGCAGCGCCACTCCGGCCTCGTCAATCAGGATACCGAAGAACGGTACTATCCGCTGAACCACGTCCGCGAGGGCCAGGCCCCTTACGAGGTCATCGACTCGATGCTGTCCGAATACGCGGTTCTGGGCTTCGAATACGGCTATTCACTGGCCGACCCGAATTCGCTGGTCATGTGGGAGGCACAGTTCGGCG